>Ga0209390_10000130_pt1 | contig 128041 bp, 101 predicted proteins | sample BON01_FD_187212 | JGI IMG/M metagenome (GOLD analysis project Ga0209390, IMG submission 187212) | Freshwater microbial communities from Lake Bonney liftoff mats and glacier meltwater in Antarctica - BON-01 (SPAdes) (version 2) | ecosystem: Environmental > Aquatic > Freshwater > Ice > Glacier...
AGTCGACGTTCTGCAGCTGTAGCGAGTATTGGTTATTCGTGACGGCCGGCATGGCCCTGGCTGCTGCCAGAACCTTGTCGTAGATCGCTGCTCGCGTCGCAGCGGAATCGCCAAACTGCCGGTAGGTGGTTTGGGGTTGATATTCGCGGCACAGTGGTTCCCGCAGCCCGCGCCGCGGTGCTACGGGTCGGCCGGAGCGCAGCTCCGGCTGAGTTGTAGCACCGCGGCAGGGACTATGGGCACGACTATATTGTTTCAAATTTCGGTACATGTTTCGCACCATGCCGTCAAGATGATTTGCGCTTCTTAATCGTATTTCCGATTGTTGTGCGGCCCTTGCACGCGCCTGCAAGCAGCCACGCGTCCAGATGATCGCGGTGATATCTCACAGTGCGCCCGCGGCGGGCAAACGGGACGTAACCTGCGCTGGTCCAGTTCCGCAGTGTTCCCAGAGCCACAACCAGGTATATTGCCGCCGCCGCTGGGCCCATCCATGGACTTTCACTTTGTTCTTTTTGGTCTTTTCCCTGCATGTTGTCCCGCTATCTACAGTGAGATGTAGTGGATGACGCTGATCATGCATGAACGATACTGTCGACCACTGGGGCAGAAACAGGTTGCGTGTTGAATAGTCTGGCGCCCCTATTGTTTCGGAGCGAAGTTACTAACGGACAGATGCGGAGGACGTACTCTTTTACAGCCGCGCGTCTTCCAGTGATCGGGGAACTGAAGAGCTGCCAAAGCCCGCCAATGGTCTTGATTGTTCACGCGTTTACACCGTCAGAAGTTGGCGCGTGATATCGTTGGATGTTGTCGCAGACAGTGCCGACTTGATCAGATTCAGCGTCAATTTCTTCGGCCGCATAGTTCACAGAGAGTTGGTGAAGTTCATTCGCGCTGAGCAGATCTGACCCAGGAGAGTCAATGCTACCAATGCGGACTTGAAGATGCCGTGCATATGAATCCGCGGCATTGCGATGAGCGGCACGGATTCGTCGTGTGCTGTCTGCACTGCGTATGCCGCTGTTGACTTACACTGTTGCATGCCGCATTTTATGGAAAAACTCAATCACTCAACTCATGCAGGACAGTAAGCTGCAAAGATCTCATATCAGCAGAGTAAATCGCTTGCTTGCGCGAAAGAGATGATACTCGATGCGTCGTGAGTTATGACTGCTAAACAACGCCCGTCAAGCAGCTGGTTAGCTGGGCTCATGTCCCAGTATCTTCCTGCACCTTTGGCAGAAAATCAGTGTATTCTTTCTTCAAACTCCTGATGCGCTCAGTACTGAGGTTCAGTTCATCCTGAAATGCTTCCTGGAGTCGTGCGCTTAGACCACGCAAATTGCTGTATCGCCGAATCACTGTTGTATGGATGAACCACATTTTAAACACACTGGCGTAGCTGGAAACCTGATCTCCGCGAGGAGCGATTCCGGCTTGTGGATATTCAACATCAAACTGTTGATACTCGCCGTACGCGCGTTGTCGCCCTTGAAGCTGCTCACGCGGATTCAATGAGGTTGGCTGGCTGAAGTAACCGGGAGTGTAGTCAATGCTTTGGTTGCCACGGCCCAGGTGACACAGCGTTTGGGGAGATACATTCTCCAGTGGCCCCTGGACACAGGCAAGTTCCCATGTCGCAAATTTGATCAACTCCCAGCGTTGCAGGAATTGCTCCAGCTGCTGGTAGAACTGGCGGCATGAGTCGGGATGTCGATCAGATTCAGTGCGATCAGGAAACAACACCGCTGGTTGGGGGCGGAGTTCCGCGAGCATCAGATTGAACCGAGTTCCTGCAGGACACTGCAGCCAAAGGTTCTGCAGCAGACCTCGTTCTGAGAGAAACTGTTGCAAGGTGAGGAGAAATCCGGTACGTGCCGACATCTGATTTCGAGTGGCTGTCGATTTCTCAATGAGTTCGGAACACATCGCAGTAATCTGGGACTCTGATTTTCCTAGACTCCGCAACATTGACTCAAATGCGTCACCGAGCGGTTGGGGAGGCGAGAACAAGTCAAAAGAGACTGGTTCACCGCCCCAAACCCCAACTGTGTCTTGTGAGTACTCAAGACATGCGGCCGCAAATGCGCGTTCGGCTTCCACGTCTCCCGGAGAAATCAGTGGTCTCCTTTCGTTGTGCCCAGGCGAAGGGACTCTTGATTCGGAGAGTTTCCGGATTACAGACTCCGGGAGCCAATAGACGGGCTCCGTCAAATTTTTGATCCGTTGATTCCACCAGTTGCTGTACCGGCCCTGAAAACGGGTCCAGATCGTCGACCAATTGCGCCAATCCGAACTGGTATTCAATCGATCAAGTCGAGGAGCCAGATCAGACATGACGCGCCCTGCACTTCGAGTCGTTTGACTAAAGGGTGGAAAGGACTGCAACGCTACTCAATCGTACTATTTCTCCATTAGCCCTTCAAGCGCCTTTCGCTTGGCATCAAGCCCCAGATGTGTGTAGCGTTTCGTCATCGCCAGTGTCGCATGGCCGAGGATTTCCTGGACCAACAGTGGATTTGTTCCCTTTTCCTGAGCGCGGCTCGAAAACAAGTGCCGCAGATCGTGAGTGCGTGTGAACTGCGGACAACCAATTTCCTCTGTAAGCGAACAGAACTCACTCTGAATTCGCTTAACCGGAGTCTGACCCATCTTCCGACAGAATTCAGTGACGGCCTTTCGCTGCTGTTTTGGAGCCATCGGTTGTCCTTCTGAATCGGTTGCTGCCGCCAGACAAACCAGATGATTGCGGAACTCAGCATCGTTCGCGAATGTCTGACATAGGGTCCGGGTGCCGCTCCGGAACTCCTTATTCAGGAATACAAACCCCGCTTTTCGCTTTCCAATCAGCCGTTTGAAGACGTCGGCCATTGCACTCGTGACGGGGAGTTGCCTTCTGCGTGAGGTTTTAACTCGCCAGAACATCTCTGGTTTTGAGCAGATCTGAATTATTCCAGCGGATAGGTCAACATCTTCGATCAGAAGAGAAGTGAGCTCGCCTACACGCAGCCCGTAGGTTGTGAGGGTTTGGAAAATACCCTTTTGCCAGTCCTTACAAGCTTCGAAGAATGCTGCTTCCTGCTCAGGAGACAGGATCTTCTGTCCTTCATCAGGTGCGTCGGTGTCCCGCAGCTGATCGATTGGAAATCGTGTAAACGGGTTTTCGGCAAATGGGGGAAGCATCCGCCGACGAGCGGCCCAGTTGAACGCCGTTCGGCAGGTGCTGAGAATAAACTTCACTCCACCGACTGCGTACGAGTCTTTCTTTCCGTTTTTTGCACCGTTGCGTGTGCGACTCTGGCCACGCAGCCACAGTACGAAATCTTCGACCGTTCGCTCTTCAAATTGATCAACAGCCAGAATGCGGGCAGTTGCACAGAAATCGAGGAGTCTCTGCAGAGCGGCTCGGTAACGATCCTGAGTACGCCATGCGAGCCTTTGAACGCCTGCTACGTAGTCGAGGAATCCCTCAACCATTTTTTGCGGCTCAGTGCGATCAAAACCGAGCGGTGAGGGGCGATTTTCCCCTAATGCGGCGGCAACCTTTGCTGCGGTGGTTCGGGCCACCAAAAGGTTACCGTCGATCCGCCGCCGCTCAGATTTGCCATTCTCGCGATAATAAAGTGAGTAGGTTTCCCCGCGTTTATAGATCGTTACGGGGCCAACGCGCTCCACTTTCAAATCACGAGTGTTACCACCGGCAGTTCTGCCAGTATGCCCTTTCGGGCTCTTTTTTCCCATCGATGCTGACGCTCCGGAAAGACTGGCTGTCGCCAATCTTTCACAAAAAGTTTCACAAGCCTACGTCAGAAAGTCTACGCAGCGAGTAAAACAGCATCAAACACTATGTTTTTACTTCGACGGAAAAACAAAGCGGAGAGGGGGGGATTCGAACCCCCGGTCCGGTTTCCCGAACACAGCATTTCCAGTGCTGCACAATCGGCCACTCTGCCACCTCTCCAAGTCAATCGGCACCTGATACCCCGGGGCAAAATCAGGCTTCGACGGTTTCCGTGGCGTTAGCCTTTTCAGCCTTGCGCTGCAGAACTGCCGCTTCGCGTTCTTCTACAGCGGCGACAGCATTCAAGCGACGCTTAAGCTGGCGATAGCCAGCGTTCAGAAGTCGCCACACGGCATTCTTGCCGCGAGCTTTGCCAGTAATGCCGTCAGTTGCCAGCTTCGTTTCGCACGCTGTCAATTGCTGCTGAGCCATCGTCAGCTGACGTTCAATTCGAGATCGGTCCTTCAACATGCCGCACCAGTGAGTTCAGAATCAAAAGGAAAAAAGTGGCTCTGGGTTTTCGCAACTGCACATTTATCCAGTGATTTCATTGCGAATCGCGTATTCTTACAAGCAGCCCGGAGATCTTCAACGCGAAACCCCCGAATAAATGGGGATCAAGGCGATCCTGAGCCATTTGTGGCTTCACAATCCTTGCTGAACCCGTCTCTTCGTGCATCCTGCTGTCGCGGGATTAAGGAAAAACACTGGAATTTGTTGTTCGTGAGTTCAGCAGACGGTTTCAGTGCGAAACAATGCCTGCCTTTCCAGCCTTCACTCTGATTTAAGAAATTTCTATGGCTATGGATATGTATTCTGATCGCCTTCAATTTGCCCTTGAGATGGCGTCCCGGGCGTCTGAGTTGATTCTCAGCCATTATCAGGTAGACGGTCTTCTTGTGGAGTCCAAATCTGATGAGTCGCCTGTGACCGTGGCTGATCGGGGCGCGGAGCAGTTGATGCGTCAATTATTGTCAGAACGTTATCCCGAGGATGGAGTTCTGGGCGAAGAGTTTGACGACACGCCAGGCCAGAATGGGTTTCGCTGGATTCTTGATCCCATCGACGGCACAAAGGCTTTCATTCACGGCGTTCCATTATTCGGGACTCTCATCGGCATCGAGTGTCAGGGCAGGATGGTGGCCGGTGTCTGTCGTTTCCCGGCCCTGAACGAAGTCGTTTACGCTTCTGAAGGTGAAGGCTGCTGGTGGAAGATTGGTAACCAGGCGGCGCATCGGACGTTCGTCAGTTCTGTGACATCGCTGGCAGAATGTCGAATGATGTTCACCGAGCCAACTCACTGGCGATCGACCAACCGTTTTGACGTGATCGTTCGTGTGATGGATCAGGTCAAAATCGCGCGGGGCTGGGGAGATTGCTATGGTCACGCCATGGTGGCGACAGGCCGCGCCGAGCTGGCTGTTGATCCGCTGATGTCGCCATGGGATATCGCCGCATTGATTCCCATCCTGCGTGAAGCGGGCGGATGTTGTACCGACTGGAAAGGCGAGGAAACGATTTCCGGAGGTGACGGTGTTTCGTTCGTTCCTGCCCTTCGGGATTCTGTGATCGGCATTCTCAGCACAGCTCCTTCGCTGCCCGTGAAGCCGTAGCGACTGGCGCAAATGGTTCGTCGTTTGGATCGTTACCGCTGACAAAGTAACAGCTGTATTGCGCAGGCCGCAGGAGTCTGCAATTTTCACTAACCTTGCCGCGAGGCATAAGCTGGCGGCATTGGTCAGGGAAATGATGCAGCGGAACAGAAAATGGCTGCGCAGGAACTGGCCGGGTGTAAGTTCTGGCAAGAAGTCGTCAATGTCGACGCGAGGCCCTTTCCAGACCAATCGGAGTTCGAAATGTTTAAGAAGCTGATGCTGTGTGTTGTTGCCTGTTCAATCGTGCTTGTAATGAGCGGCGTTTCTGAAGCTGGTAACAACTGTAATACTTGCTGCGAAAAGCCGAAGTGCAGTCTTCCAAAGATCAGCCTGCCAAAGTGCAAGCTTCCAAAGCTGAAGCTGCCGAAGCTGAAGCTGCCGAAGCTGAACTGCTTTAAGCCAAAGTGCGATCCTTGTGCTCCGAAGTGTGAACCTGTCTGCTCGGTTCCAGCCTGCTGTGAACCGGCTTGTGGATCAGCCTGCGGCGACTCTGGTTGCGGTGGATCAGGCTGCGGCGTTGTCAGCTCACATTCAGCACCTGCAGAAACCCCTGCACCTGCAGAAGCGGCACCTGCAGCAGTTGAACCTGCTCCTTCCCCATCAGCTGCTGAAGTGAAGTAAATCCTGCTGATCTTTTTGATCGCCTGAACTAAGAAAGCTCGACCCTCAACCGGTCGAGCTTTTTTTTGTTTCCCGACAGAATGCCCGGGCTCTACGTGCGCGACGCGGGCTAATCGGCTATTACGAGAACAAAGGCCACCTGTGCGAACTTGATGTTCCCGTGGCGAAGCGGAATATTGCAAAGTGAATCGTTGCTGCGTGCCGGGAACCGGTAGATCTACTAAAATATCGATCGGTGACCGTCGTTTGGTCCCAGGTATCTGTTCCTGAATTTCGAATGCCGCGCCATGTCATCTGACAGTCCCTTGAATTCATCGAATCCGCTGCATCATTCTGCTGAAGAAAAATCAGCGTCGAGCGAGCTGGGGATGGAGAGTCAGCGTGCATCGGATGGGCGCATCGGGAAAGTGTACCTCGTGGGCGCAGGGCCGGGCGACCCGGGTCTTCTGACTGTCCGTGGCGTCGCCTGTCTGAAAGAAGCCGAGCTGGTTCTCTACGACGGTCTTGTGAACCCTTTGCTGCTCAGACTGACAAAAGGTGTTTGCGAACGGACAGCACGTGCGCGCCGGGATGGAACGGCCATTGTTCCGCAGCAGGAGATCAACGCGCGCCTGATTCGTGAGGCTCAGGCTGGAAAGATCGTTGTCAGATTGAAGGGCGGCGATCCCTACATCTTCGGGCGAGGAAGTGAAGAGGCAGCCGCATTGCAGTCGGCCGGCATTCCTTTTGAAGTCATTCCAGGCGTAACAGCAGCAACAGGAGCCGGTGAGTATGCCGGCTTCTCATTCACTCACCGGGAGATCTCATCGGCCGTCGCATTTGTGACCGGCCACGAAGATCCAACTCGCGAATCCGGGCGTCTGGATTATTCGGCGCTCGCTCGATTTCCTGGCACTCTTGTGTTCTATATGGGTTTAAGCCGTCTGAGAGAGATCTGCACACAGTTAATGCATGCCGGGCTGTCCGAGACCACGCCGGCCGCTGTGATTTGCCACGCATCTTTGTCCAGTCAGCAGGTTGTCGAGGGCACATTGCAATCCATTGGGTCACGTGCGGAGTTGCGCCAACTGAAGCCTCCCTCGCTGATCGTAGTCGGACATTGCGTGACACAGCGTTCGCAGCTTTCCTGGTTCGAGCAGCTGCCGTTATTTGGTGTATCGATCGGGATCACTCGGCCGGAAGATCAGGCTACCGAACTTGTGGAGAAAATCATCCGCCTGGGCGGTGAGCCCGTGATCATGCCAATGATTAAAGTGGGTCCCGTGGATGCGGACAAGGCGACCGAGATTCGGGCAGTGCTGAATCGGCTGTCCGAGTTTCGATGGCTGATCTTTACAAGCGTCAACGGTGTGACAGAGTTCTTTCGTCACCTGCGGGCAGCCAATCTGGATTCCCGTGCGCTACACAGGGCAAAGATCGCAGCCATCGGCACATCCACGGCCATGCGACTGGAAGCCTATGGAGTCCGGGCCGATCTTGTGCCGGACGAGTTTCGGGCGGAGACACTGGGTGAGGAGCTGGCCTCACAAGCTGCCGGCCAGTCCGTATTGTGGCTGCGCGCGAGTCGAGGGCGCGATGTCCTGCCGTCGTTGCTTAAAAAAGCCGGCGTGCATCTGGAACAACTGGTGGTCTACGAGAATACGGACGTCGAATCACTTTCCGTCGATGTGGTGGCCCGCGTCACATCCGGAAGCTTGAACTGGATTGGTCTGAGCAGTCCGTCCATCGCGCGGCGATTTGCACAGCTGCTGCAAACTGCAAAGATCGCGCCTTCGGACTTGAAGACTCGCCTTGCAGCCATCAGTCCCGTCACAGCGGCGGCGGCACGTGAATGCGGCCTGCAGATTGATGCGGTGGCCGAAGTCTTTACGTGGGACGGAATTCTGGCGGCCGTTCAGAAAGCCCGGTAAAGCGGCGACCCAGTTTGCCGTGCTCTTTAATTTCCCGCCCCGCCCCGTGCCAGCTTGCCTGGCACGAGCGAACGTTTTTTGATTAGACAACAGGCAGGAGCGTCGGGCCGCCCCGGTTGGCTCGTCCAGCCGGAACGAAAAGTTTTGCACGATGAATGATAACGCACCGCTATGAAACTTGGCTTCCTGCCAGGCAAGAGGAGTGTTGTTTTAGTCACAACCTGAGCCGCGAGGCGCTAGCCGCGGGTGTTTTCCTTGAGTTTTTAAGACACGCACCCGCAGCTAGCGCTTTGCGGCTCACTAAATCAGCACCCCCCAAGCTGGGTAGGGGAGCGGTCACTTTGAAGAGCATTTTACTAACTTCAAAACTTCCGTACCGGCCGGGCAAGCCGGCACGGGGCGAAAGAAAAGTATCCCGCCCGGAAGCCGTGACCGTCGGCGAAATTCTCGGAGCAAAAACGGTCCGGGAAATAAAACCCTGGTTCTTCAAAACTGTTGTTTGTCACGCACCTCAGGCGCGATCGTAGTTCCAGTCCGCGGCGGCATGTTTGTTTTTCCGCCAATGTTTTTCCGCCGATTGTTTTTCCGCCGATTGTTTTTCCGCCGATTGTTTTCCGCCGATTGTTTCCCATCAATGATGTTCTGGAAATTTTTTGTACGAAAGCTGCGGCCGATCTGCACTAACAGAGCAACACGATACTTCCTGAGGAGATTCTGATGCGACTGACACTGCGAACGCTGCTGGCTTATCTGGATGACCGTTTATCTCCGGCGAATGCCCGTGAGATTGGGCAAAAGATTACGAACAGCCCCTTTGCCACTGACCTGATGGAGCGAATTCGCGATGTGAAGCGGCGGCGGCGGCTGGCCGATCCGGAAAAAGCGGCCCCAACAATCGATGCCAATCTGGTCGCTGAATATTTGGATGATCAACTGACTCCGGAACTCGTTGCCCGGGTTGAGCGAGAAATTCTGGCTTCCGATTCGATGCTTGCCGAAGTTGCGGCGGCTCATGAAATTCTCGGCCTGTTGCGCGACCCGGTGAACGTTGAACCCCGGCTGCGAGATCGCCTGTACGGACTGGATCCCACGGGCCAGCTGGAGGTCGTTCGTGCCATCAGCGGCGAGCCGTCAGCAAGTCCGGACAGCCGTGAACCGGTCGTTCCATGGAAGCCAATGAAGACTCCCGCAACCGCCTCCCGACGTCTGCCTGGGATTATTGTTGCAGTGCTGGCGCTGGTCTGGCTGATTTTTGTAGTCTCCGATTCGTCACTCTTCAAATCCGACACTGGTGCCGACTCGGTCGCTCAGGTCAACGACGATAAGCCGGCGGTTGCCATTGAGGATGCGGCAGCAAACGAGAATCCAGTGGTGGCTGAAGCAAAGGGCCAAGAAAATGTTGGGCCTGTGAATTCTGAACCTGCGTCTGAAATCGCAGTGGTGGCGAATGTGCCGAATCCTGCAGCGCCGAAGCCGCCGATGACGGACGCCGTTGTTGCAAAGCCGCCCGTTCCGGGACCCCCAGTACCTGCTCAGCCGTCTGCAGTGGTAAAAAATGAAGCTCTGGCCAAAGGGAAGTCTGGCGTGGTCGAGGCACCTCCAAATCCGAAGACGATGCCGGCCGAAGCAGTTGCTGATGAGCTTCAGCAGCCAGCCTCCTATTATCTGCAGACTGAGCCTCGCAGTGTACTGTTGCTGGATGAGATGAAACAGCTTTGGTTTCAATTAGCCGATGTTCCTGGCGGTGAAGGAATTGAGCCTGAGGTCAACAACATTGACTGCGGTCCGATCGTCGGGCTCAACTGGTTTGGTGTGACAGAGCGATTTCCGTTGGAGGTTACGGCCGGGCTGCGCGGGTACAAAGCCAGTCTGCTCGGACCTTGTCTGGTTCGATTTCAGCCGGGTGCATTTTCCGGCCTTGATCTCATTAGCGGTCGAATCAAGCTGGGCGTTGATTTCAACGTGGCATGGAACGATGCCAGTCGGCCGATCTTCATTCTAGGGACAGGGGCGGGTCTATCGCGGCTTGAGCTTCAGACACCGCAGACTCGAGTGGCGATTGAAGTTCTGCCCCTGGCCGCAATACCAGCCACACCGGATGAAGCAGCGATCGCTGCGGCGAAAATAACCGGGTTGCCCTTTGATGCGGATTTGCATGTGCGGATCACTGTTCTGGAAGGAGTAATTGGTCTTCAGGTTCCTGGTCAGGAAGAAGAAACAACGCTCGCGAATGGGCAGCGGGCGATGTGGACAATGCTCGAGATGAAAGATGTGGCCCTGTTTGCCGTCGATGGCGGTGAGCCACTTCCGGCTGCTCCTGCGTGGCTGTTTGAATCTGATAAGGTCGCTCTGCCAGAGACATTGAAACAGAATGAAATGCTGCTGACGGCTCTATCGAAATCCGGGGAGCCGGGGGACTGCGTTCTTCCCTTGCTGGATGACCGCAATCCTCAGGTCGGCATTCTGGCTGTGCAGATCCTGGCTCTGACGCGCGACATGGATCGACTTCTGACTGTGCTGTTTGAAGCGCGGGACGAAACGGTTCACCGAGCTACGATCGACGGATTGTCGTTTATCGCGGGGAGCTCCACGACGGCTCAACTGGCCATTCGCAGCAGCCTGGAGACACGAGTTTCAAAGGCCGAAGTCGATCTGATGATGCCGCTGCTGCTTGGGCTGACGGAAGCTCAGGCGGCGAATCCAACAGTGGCACTGGAGCTGATGGGGATGTTGAACAGCGATCGGCTTGCGGCACGAACGCTGGCTATTTACCGAATGGAACAAATCGCAAAAGATCGCCGCGGCTATCATCCGGATGGAGAAGCGTCTCGCCGCCGTGAAGCCGTACGACGCTGGCAGCGATATCTTGACCAGAACTCCGGCCGTCTTCTGCCGTGATGCTGTTCAACACAACTCACCGCAGTAACGCTCCTTCGAGTCGGTTACCCGAACCTTGTGACTTCCAACCATCTAACGCTCAATGGCACTCGATTTCACCAAAAAGTAGCAGGCACACTCCGTGTGCCGTCCGCCAATTCCGTGTTTTCAAGGGCTACGGCACTTGGAAAGTGCCTGCTACTTTTCCAAAGTGAGTGGCATTGACCCAACGCTCTCGAGCTCAGCGGTGCAGGCTGGATAAGGTATCTCATCCGGCTATCAAAATTAACTGCCAGAACGCAGGGACTCTGCCGCTGCTGAAATCTCTTCGCGCAGTTTGCTGACAAACTGGCCTCGGCTCAGGACTCTTGCGAAACCGGCGTGACGAGCGGCGTCGAGTTTTGCTGTGTGAACGTGTGGCCCGAATGCGATGGCGCATCGCAGAGCCGCTGCGGGAATGATTTTGGCAATCGCATCCGGTGAGCCTTCGGCCGCGGCCAGGTCGAGACAAAGAATCATTTGCCCCTGCTGAGCTCGTGTGCTGAGTTGCGTGACAGACGCAACAGATGCAAACGGAAGTCCGGCTGAGGCCGCGGCACCACCGGCGGAACTGATCAGCATCAGGTCCGAAGAAAAAAGAATCACGGAGGGCGTTGTCGCGGGCAAGTTTTCGTTCCTACTGTATCCCGGGCTGCTGCTTTTCGTTCAGCCAGTTCAGCCAGTGATTTGTGCCAGTGATTTGTGCCAGTGATTTGTGCCAGTGATTTACGGTTCGCGTCGCGGGGCGAATTTGATTTTGCTGATGTAGCGAACCGGAATCCCGTTCCGGCCGAGTCGACCGGAGCAGGCTCCGATCGCATTGATAATATAACGGTAGTGGAGGTTGTAATCCGGATCGATTTCAACCTCCTGCTTCTCCTGCTGATCGGGGCCGATCGCGGCAAGTGCCGTGATGGCTCGAAATACTTCGGAGTTGAGTTTGGCAAAAGCCTGCTCACCACCGCCGAGGTTAGAGCCATTGAAGTACAAGGCATTCAGTTCGCCGGTACCGTCCGCCTCAAGCCGAACTTTAAAAGGAGGCAGCTCGGCTTCAGTCACGGAAGAAGCTGAAGGAGCTCCCAGCGGCATGCTAATATCAAAGTCACCTTCCGGTTCTGTTACCTTCAGAGTACACATGAAGAAAATCATCAGCTGAAACACAACGTCAATCATTGGCGTCATGTCGAGCTGAATTTTTCCCAGGCTGACTCGATTCCGAAGCTTCATGTTCCACACAACCAAAAATAGAATGCTGGTCTTTGAAGTCCCCGATCGAAATCATCGGGGGAAAGGTCTACTCCAAGGCCTTCTGAGTTGCCTTCAGAGCGAACCGCTGAAAACCGACGCCGTCTTCCTGACACATCTGAATCAGTTCCTGCACCATTCCCGACTTGATTTCTGCATCCGCCCGAATCTCCACCACAACCTCGGCGAGGTCTGTTCCAATGGTCTGGTAAAACTGAGATTCCTGACGAAGGCGAGGTCGGACCTGATCGAGCGGCACTTGCTCATCACCGAAGAAGAACATCGGATCAGGACTGATCAACTGTCCCGTCTGGTCTCGGATATAACCGAAGTTCAGCAGCATTGAATTTTTTCGCTGAACGGCTGGCGGAACGGCCAGCTGATCTCTGGGAAGAGTCACTCGTTCGTCCGCTTCTGCCTGATCGAATTTGTTGATCACCATGAAAAATGTGATCAGCTGAAACACGATATCAATCATCGGCGTCATATCGAGATCAGGCGGTGCGATATTTGCGGGCTTGAACTTCATTTTCAGGACCTGCCGAAAAACCAGGAAACGTGTCGATAACAGCCATCAGCCAATCAACTGCAGCCATCAATGAAATGGCAGCGGAAGTCGATCATCAGGCTTTCTTACCAACGGCAGCAAAACGGCCCATGAGTCCTTCACTGACCATGCCGATTTCCAACACAAGTCGTTGAATTCGATTCTTCAAAATGCCGTAGAAAATCATCGCTGGAATAGCCAGCATCAGCCCAATCAGGGTCGTGACCAGCGCGGTGGAAATACCATCCGCAAGCTGCGATGGTTTTGGAGCCACGGCAGAAGTGGCGATCACGTCGAAGCTGGAAATCATCCCCTGCACAGTTCCCATCAGCCCCATCATTGGAGCAATGGTGCCGATCAGGGCGACGTAGCTCAGGCGATGCTCCAAAGCCATGTTCTCGTCTTCCCCGGCTTCCTGCATTCCTTCCACGGCTTCTTCGTAACCGCGACTGAGACGACCCATTCCAGCCGCCAGGACTCGAGCCACAAACGATTCGTCGGCCCGAGCGAACTCGTACGCTGCCTGAAAATCCTTAGTGTTTAGTTTTTGCTCAAATTCTTCCACAAACGAAGACGGCAAAAGAACATCGCGCCGAACCTGCAGCATATTCATGATGATCAGAGCAACCAGAATGAAAGATACCAGAAGAAACGCTGGGCCCCAGAACCAACCGCAGGCGCGAGCGATATAAGCCAGAAAACTTCGAGACTGTGCCGGCGATGGTGCGGCGTCTGCTCCTGCGGGAGCGGCGGCTGCATCCGCGGCCGGAGCGGCGGGTTCCGCGGGCGCTGCTTCTTCCTGAGCCGCAAGGACGCTTAACGGGCCAAAGACTGGAAGAATGGCGGCAAAAGCGGCCATTGCAAAAACAAGTACAGTGTTGCGAGAGCTGACGTGCTTCGTTAAATCAGAGACAATGCGCATTTCGATGAATCTCCGAGTTGACCTCATTAGGGCGGACTCGCCGGTTGAGAAAAGGGTGGAACCTGCGGAATGGGGAGTGTAGTGAGTTAATGTCCGTTCGTCACCCTTGGCGAAAGGACCGATTTGTGCAAAATTCCGAATCTTAAGGAGTTGTGGCGGGCGACTGCTTGGCCCACGAACTATTCGGATACTTACTTGTCAGCCGAGCCATGGCTTCATCGGCTCGGTCCTGATGTCCGGCCGGCGCCCACAACGCGGCCAGGCGGAACAGGGCTTCCGCGTGGGGCGCAGGTTCGGACGGATACAGGACATCCACGTGCAGATAGGACCAAAGAGCGTCCTTGGGAAGGTTCTTGCCTCTCATGCAATCACCCTTCAGCACCCAGGCCCGTGCAAGCGTTTGGGTTTCTGATTCGGAAGCCTTGCTGATCACGTCATTGAGCGTTGCAATGGCTTCATCGGTCTGGCCTTGTTTCTGCTGACACTGAGCCTTTCCGAGCAAGCCGTCAAACATGGCGGCTGTGGCGCCCGCATCTCCGGCACTTTGCTGCACGACCTGTTCGAACGCTGCCAGGGCTCCTGGAGCGTCATCTGCCGCAAGCAGCAAACGTCCGAGCTGGACCCCGGCCTGCAGCTGAAATCCTTTGACCGGCGCGGCCTGCAATTCTGCCAGCAGCGTTTTTGCGGCGGCCGCATTGGTTGGATCCAGTGCCAGTAGCTGGGATTCCAGCAGTGTGGCTTCGAGATAGCGGAAGTTGGTTTTGTTTTCTGTGCGGAACGTATTGATCGCCTTCTTTGCTTCTTCCGCCACGGCAGGATTTGCCAGTGCTGCTTTGACCATGGTGCGGGCGATTAGGAATTTGACGTCAACAACCAGTCGCTTGTCGTCGCCACCGTATTCCGTCTGGACCTGCTTGTACTTTTCCAAAGCCGCGTCCAGAGATCCGCTGCGTTCGTTGGACTGACCCTGAGTTAATGCAGGCGGTTCCATATCGAATCGAACGCTGAAGATATCACTGACGGGGATCTCCTGAGTCTGCCCGTTCGCCAGTTTGACGGTCAATGAGGATGTCGTCATTGCCGTCAGCTCACCTCGAAAGGACGTGCGATCGCTGCGGCGAGTCACCTGGTCCACGGCCTGCAGCGGCGTTGACGAAATAGCGAATACAATCGCGGCGATCAGCGAAGCCCTCAATAGAGATGTTCGACGGACAATGTTCAATACTTCTGTGAGCATGATAAAGATTCCCGAAGGAGCTTTGATTAATCTTCTGTGACAGTAACTCGAAGCCGACTCAACACAGAGCCACCTCAATCTGAAGTAACGCGGCTCATCAAACAGACCGGCCGTCTATTCTTAAGGCTCCGGCAATAGCGTCTCTTTTCGCGGCACCGGCGTTTCTCCGGCTGGGGGAGCCGGCCCACGTTCTCCGGACGTTCCGTCGACGGCCGGTTTGGGAGACGGAGGACGAGGCATTGCGGATCGCGGCTCCGTCGATTTTGCGGTTGGCAACTCATCCTGCTCCGCCGCGGGTTTCGCAGGAGCGGCAGGTTTCGGGGCAGCCGGTCGAACGCTTTCAGGACGAACGCTTTCGGGTCGTGGAGCCGCCGGCCCGGCAGGATTCGCTTCGTCGGCTGGGGCCACCGGTCTCGGACGTGGTCGAGGAGGCGATTCAGAAGGCCTACCGGTTCCTTCTGCAGCCGCCCCATCCGCCGGAGGTACCGGGCGTGGACGTGGCTTTGGCGCTCCTTCCACTGGGCCTGGCGGTGCAGCGCTGCCTTCTGCGGGCGGCGCAACAGGCCGAGGTCTCGGTTTAGGAACCGCTTCCGAAGAGGGTGCTGCGGCTGGCTTTGATCCGTCGGCAGGAGCCACAGGTCGCGCACGCGGCTTCGGCACCGCGTCGGCCGATGTTCCGGCGCCTGACTTGTCGGTTGCACCAGATCCAGCAGGCGGTGAGCCCGGAGCTGGCGCAGCGGGGCGTACTCTGGGAGGTGCTGGTGGCTGAACCGGTGCAGGCGCCGATGCTCCCGCCGCCGGAGAAGAAGACGGCCCCCCAGATGGCGATGGAACAGGAGTCGCAGTCGCTGCAGACTTCGCCACCGGAGTTGGCGGAGCCGATGCTGCCGGAGCTTTGCTCGGAGGTGCAGATGCTGGTGCTGCAGCCGGTGCGGGGCGTCGCACGGGCGGAACTTCGCCGGGAGCTGCGAGCGTTTTTGCTCGCGGTTCCGTGGCGGGAGCTGGTTTCGTCGCAGACTCGGACGTTGTCGCCGGAGCCGTCGATTTTACCGCTGACCTCGACGCCGGAGCCGCTTTTCGTCCACCGCCTGCCGCGGCGAGTTCGCGGAAGTCCGGGATGGCCGGCGTCTCAAAACTGAGTCCTTCTGGAATGGCTGATGCAGATGAGCCATCCGGCACAGCCATGGCCGAAAATTTCGGAGCGGTTGCAGATCCGGGAATTCGCACCTTGTGGCGTGGTTTGCGGAGGAATACGTAGAAGCCGCCGGCAAGTCCGGCACAGAGGCTAAGGCCCAGCACTGGCAACAACCAGCCAGCGCCTTCGGGTTCGGCATTAACCACCGGCTGAGCGGCCTGTTCGGCCGGAGTCTTTTCACGATTTGCGGCAGGAGCGTCCGGAGTGGGTTCTGCGGGCTCGGCTGCGGCGAGATTGCGTTCCAGCGGAGTTGGTGCCTGACCAAGGTCGGCCTGAAGATCCTGATACAGTCGATCAAAGCGAGCAAAGGCGACGTCGTCGAGATCTCGCACGGCCTGAACAAAGCTGGTGACTTCCGCCATGGCCGCTTTCCGCTGCTTGTCGGCATCTGCAGCCGACACACTTGCAAATCGTCGGCGGCAGTTGCTGAGTTCGAATCGAGAATCGACGAAGCGATTTCGAATTTCGCCCTGTGGATCTTTCGCTGAAATCTGCTGCAGTCGGCGAGAAAGCTGAGACCATCCCCAGATTACCGTCGCCTTTCCCGTCGCATCTTTTTTCCCCTGAATCGCATCGGTGAATTTGGAAGGGTCGTTTTCCGCACCCCAGTCCGTCAGGATGTGGGCCGCTTCAAACTGAGCATCCAGAGTCATCGGATTTTGCGTCAGAATTTCCTCCACGATTTTCAGCGCTTCATCAAACTGCTTTTGCTGCCGACGACAGCGCGCAAGTCGCAGTTGGACGGCGTTCTTGCTGTCCGGCGTGGCAAGTCCCCCTGACAGGATTTCAGAATACGCGTCGCCCGCTTTTGCATAATAGGTCGCCGCGCTGATTGGGTCACCGGCAACGCCCTGCCCAAGCCCGTAATAGGTTTCACCAATCCACAGCAGAGAGTTGTAGTCGCTCTTGTTGCGCGAGTCGTAGACCTTCTGCAGGAACTTTTCGAACGAATCACGAACTTGCGCCAGCCTTTCATTTTCGCCCGACATCTTCAGCCGTTTCAGTTCTTCCTGCAGTTCAATTCCTAACTGGGTGTAGGCGGCCAGAATATCTTCACCGCCGACTCGCTCAAGCTTTGTCATTGTCTGCAGGGCCTGATCGATCTGCTGAGTCCCCACGTAGGCTCGCAGCAGCAGACGATAGGTGAGGCCGGCAAAAGACTTGCTCTGAATACCATCTTCGGGTCGAATCGTACCGTCAGGAACTTCAATCGCAGCCACAACCGAATTTTCTGCACCCTTTGTAAGGCGATCAATGGTCGCCGGGAATTCACCGTCCAGATTCAGAATGCTGGCCAGTGAGACCTCTGCCGCAGCCAGTTCCTCGGTCGGCTTTGCGGCCTCACCCAATTTCTGACGGGTGAGCTGAATGCCCTGAGTCAATAAATTGCGAGCCTCTGTTTTCCATGCCTGCATGTCCTGCGGTGGGACCTGTTCGCCTTCGGGATCAACGGCAGCCAGCGCTGACTGTTGAGTCCATGCGGTCCAATAAGATTGTCCGGCATTGATCCGGGCTGAAGCGTATTGCGGATCCGCTTCTGGAACCTGCAGATACCATTTGGCTCCCTCCAGCGGCTGATTCATGGTGCGGTAAACACTGCCCAGTCGCATGCGAGCTTCTCCGCCACGGCTGGACTGTGGATACAGTTTCAGAATTTTTTCGCACACATCCCGCAGGGCTCGCGTTTCGAAATCACGATCTTTGACGGGAGATTCGTTCCACGCCGCCACGGCCGCAGCCATTGCAATTTCGGTTGCGTTCAACGCCGTGTCAGGATCAGCCTTCGCATCGTATTCCAGACAGAAGGTGGAGAGAATCATGGCATCAAGCGCTTTGCCCTGCCGAAGCAGCACAAAGCTGAGCAGGTAACGCACCTGCGCGACAGCCTTCGGATCGCTGTCAGTGTCCTTTAGATCCAGAGCCAGTTGAAGCAGTCGGCCGACCTCGTTCAGATGGTTGCTCAACGCGGTTTGCTTCAGAGTCCGTTCGTTCTGGTCGGCCGCTCGTGAAATGTCATCGCTGAGCTGCTGAATCTGAGCAATCATTCCGCGAGCCCGTTCGAAGGCTGTGGCGAAATCCCGAGGCTCACGGTCCTTATCGCCCAATGACAGCTTCAGACGGCGACTCATGGCGGACGCCGGATCCTTGTATGCACCGGGATACTTGCCCACCTGCTGCGCGTCGTTCATCGCGGCCCGCAGAATATTTTCCTTGTCGCTTTCGGAAAGCTCGCGGTTGCCGCCGAGCTTTTCTTCGGCAATCGCCTTTTCCCAAAGAATACCGAGACCTGACTGCGTTGTTGACAGCTGCCGATTGGCCTGGAGCCAGGCAGCGGCTTCCTGAATCACAAGCTGGTGATCGTTTTTTTGCGGGTCATTCAGGCAGATCAGTCGATAGTGCTGAGCAATTCCCTTCAGAACCTCCACGGCCGGGTTTTCAGACTTGTGGGACAGCATTTCATTGTAAATGCCCAGTGCGCGACCGAGGTCGTCCTGCTCCTGAAAACACTTGCCCATCATCAGGCGGGCATGAAGCCCGATCTGATTGGTACGGCGGCTTGTGTGAATCTTTTCAAAAAGGTCGGCCGCCTCAATCAGAGTCTTCTTGCGTTCTTCGGAGCCTTTGTCGAAGGTCTGGCCACGTTCATAAGTGCAGCGAACGAGATTGAACCAGGCTCGCAGATACTTAGCTTCCGCTTCCTGTCGCAGCTTGTACTGATCTTCGTCTTTGGACTCGTCAATGAACTTGGGAAAAGCGTCGTAAAGGATTTTGTATTGATCCTGAGCGGTCTGATAAATCCCTTTCGCCTGGTCAATCAGGTTGCGCGCGGAATCCTGCAGAGCCCGTCGTTCGTCAGCCGATTCGATCTCGGCCGTTTTCCAGATCAGCGACTTGGCTCGCTCAAACAGCAGTTCGCCCAGCATCGAATTTGCGAGAGCTGCCTGCGGATGCTGACCATTCTCAGAAACGAACTTTCGGAGTGCCTGCTCAGACTCGGTAAAAGCCTGTTCGCGGTCCTCGGGAACCCGTGAGGCAGCGCCTTTCTGCTGCAAAGTCACTCCTCGTTCCAGGTCCAGCAGACTGCGAACTTCGGCCGGGAGATCGCCCCGCTGACTGATGGCATCGATATATTCAATCGCCGTATCAAAGTAAGAACGCTCGCGAAGCCCTTCGATAAAGGGAATAAACGGTTCTTCTGCCACGGCGCGGGATGTGCAGCAACTTCCCGCAAGGAGTAGCATGAGCCAAAAAGACGACCTGCCGACGGGCCGTAAAACGGACGTGCGGGGCTTTGCTGCAGAGAGAGACAGAATGTTAAGCGGGCCGTCCATGCGAGGTCCTAGCGAGACAGGCTCGAATGTTCGAGATGGGAGGTCAGGGACGCTCGGAATCCGAGTCGACTTTTGAAGAGCATACGCCCTGAACGCTTCCCTCGCAACGATCCAGCAGATTTCCGTGGTTGCACTGTGGCAGATTGTGCCAGTTCGTTACATTTCCTTGTGGGCGAAAGGGAAAAATGCCCCGTTTGTCTTCGTTGAAAAGGAAACTGTTGTGGGCGAAAACATTACCCTGTCAGAAACAGACCGCGACCTGCCGAAGCACGTCAAGAACGGCTTCATGCGATATCGAGACTTCCAGCCGTTGACTCAGGGTGGGGAAGCAATCCTGCGGACATGTGTTGACGAAAATCTTGGTCGCACGGTTGTCATGAAAACTCTGCAGCCGCAGTTTCAGAATCTGGAGACTTACCAGAAGAGGTTTCTGCGAGAAGCCCGCGTTACGGCTCAAATACCGCACCCGGCCACGATCCCCGTTTATGAACTCAGCAGGGATTCCGAAGGTAACGCTTACTTCACGATGAAGAAGTTGCGCGGCCGGGATCTGAGCGATATTCTCGACAAAATCAACGAAGGTGATCAGGCAACGATCGACAAATACCCGATCGACAACCTGATCAACGTCCTGCTGCACTGCAGCCAGTGTCTTGCGTTCGCTCACAATCAGGGCGTTGTGCATCGCGACATGAAACCGGCCAACATCATGATCGGCGACTATGGCGAGATCATGGTCATGGACTGGGGACTCGCGAAAGTCTGGGACATGAACGACAACGACGATGTGGATCGCCTGATCCGCAGCGGCCAGCAGACAATGTCCGGACGTCTGACGGGCCGCGGTGATGTCCAGGGAACTCCCTTTTACATGTCGCCCGAACAGGCCGTTGAAACAGGCGATGTTGACGAACGCACAGACATTTACAACATGGGAATCATCCTGTTCGAAGTACTCACCGGTGACAGTTACATGTCGGGAAAGAACTTCAAAGAGATCAAACGGAAGCTGCTCGAAGATCCCGTTCGGGAGCCCTCTGCATTTGCTCCGAAAAGGAAGATCTCGCCGGAACTGAATGCCATCTGCGTAAAGGCTTTGCAGCGGTCGCCAGGGGATCGCTATCAAAAAATGGAAGAATTCAGCAATGATCTGCGAGCAGCGTTGTTGGGCAACTCGGTTTCCGTTTACAACGAGCCGTTTTTTGGTCGTGTCCTGAAATGGCGTGACCGGAAAATATTCAGCACAGCGTCGCTGATCTGGATGCTGGCCGGAGCCGTTCTGTGTCTGGCACTTCAGTTGATTATCAAATCCATGCTGTAAACTTTTTTTGAATGACGAGTTCAACCGTGAAAAAGCGACTGTTCCTCGGGATTGATCTGGGTGGCACAAATGTGAAGGCTGGGGTTGTTGATGATTCCGGAACCGTGCTGGCTTCCGGAAGTGTTCCAACCGAAGCGTCACAGGGCCCCGATCATGGCGTGCAGCAGATGGTGCTGGCCGGACGCAAGGCCGTCAAGGCGGCCGGGTTATCCATGGACGACATTGCTGCCGTGGGCCTGGCAACTCCCGGAACGATGGATATTCCGGGCGGCATGCTGCTGGACCCTCCAAATCTTCCCGGGTGGATGAACTTTCCCGTCCGCGATCGCGTGGAAACTGCGATCGGACGCCCGACAATTCTTCAAAATGATGCCAACGCCGCGGCTTACGGTGAGTACTGGGCCGGCATGGCAAAACAGGCCAGCAGTCTGCTCTTTTACACGTTGGGGACAGGACTTGGCGGCGGCGTGATTGTTGATGACCAAATCATTGAAGGTCAACATTCTCACGGGTCTGAACTGGGGCACGTGATTCTTGAGATGGACAATGGCCGACTCTGCACGTCGGGCCAATATGGAACTGCGGAAGCGTACGTCAGTGCCACCGCGTTATTGAAAAGATTTCGTGAGCGGCTGGAGGGCGCAGACGTAACGTCCGTCCGCACTCGCGTTGCCGAAGGCGAAGAACTGACGCCTCTTCTGATCTGCGAAGAAGCGGAAACCGGCGATCATTTGTCGCTCGAACTGATCATGGAGATGGCTCGTTACCTGGGCGCTGCCATTGTTACGGCCGTGCATGTGATCGATCCGGCTATGGTGCTGCTGGGTGGTGCAATGACCTTCGGCCGCAACGAAACAAAAGTGGGCCGTGAGTTCCTGCATCGCGTTCATCAGGAGTTCCGGGCGCGAACTTTTGCGACGCTCGCCGACCGCATCACAATTGAGTACGCGTCTTTAGGCGGTGATGCTGGCTTCATCGGTGCCGCCGGGTGTGCACGACGGGCTCTCGATCTTGGCAAGTTAAAGAATGTCTGACAACATGAGGCATGGTTTCCAATGATCGTTGCAACGCTATTGAGAAAAGTCCTGAGCGTGTACCTGGCTTGATTCGCTCGCCGGGTCCCACGCTCCCAACTCCCGCTACGAGTGTTCAACCCACTCCGAAGTAATCCCGGATAAACTGACGGCGGTCTGTACTTTGGACGTACTGAACGAGCGCATAAAGTTTTTTCTGGTCGCGCAACAACTTTGCGGCTCTTGCTTCGTCGTCGATCAGTGCAGCTGGCAACTCGCCCTGAACTTCGAGATTCGAAAGATCATTTTCGTCGTTGATAACGCCGTATCGCTGAAGCAGTGCCAGAACCGTTTCGACTCGCCGATCGTGGCGCTGGCGATCACACAGCCGTTCTCGCAGCCATTCAATCCCAAACGCGCGAATCTGCTCGGCACTGTGCGTCAGATGATGGAACACTCGCTGGCAGAATTCAGCATCCGGATTGGTCCACCGAATGAATTCGATCTGGGTATTCAGATCGCGCTGGTCGTAAAGCAGCGTGCATTCCGAAGGCTTGCCGTCGCGGCCGGCGCGGCCAATCTCCTGATAGTAGGATTCCATTGAGCCCGGGATATCCGCATGCACGACAAAGCGAATGTCTTCCTTGTCCACGCCCATTCCGAAAGCATTCGTTGCAAGCACCAGCCGGCAGCGACCTTTCATGAAATCTTCCTGAATGCTGCGACGCACGTGGCGGTCCAGATCGCCGTGGTAGCAGACATGATCGATTCCTTCCGCCTGAAGCCGTTCACTGAACTCCACCAGAGTCCGGATCAGGGTAAAATAGACGATTCCGCTGCCCTTCATTTCAGGAGTCAGCCAGCGTTCAAAAACATTCTGCATGGACTCCTGTTTCTCATCAGCCTCCCAGACTTCCTCCACACGCAGTTCAAGATTCGGGCGATCAATCCCTTCGTGAAACATCTTCACATCACCGGGCTGCAGGCCGAGCTGTGATACGATATCGATCTGAACATCCGGAGTCGCTGTTGCGGTCAGCGCCATCGTAACGGGATTGCCAATCATGCCGCGGAATTCGGACACACGAGTATAATCGGGCCGAAAGTCGTGGCCCCACTCGCTGATACAATGAGCTTCGTCGACGGCCAGCAATTTAATCTCGCGCTGTGCGATGACTTTCAGGAATTCTTCCTTCCGAAATCGTTCCGGCGTAACATACAGCAGGCAATAGTCGCCGCGTGCAACGGCTGCATAACGTTTCTCACGTTCGCGGCGGCTGAGCGACGAATTGATAAACGTGGCAGCAATGCCTTTGGCCTGAAGCGTATCGACCTGATCCTTCATCAATGCGATCAGCGGAGATAACACAAGCGTCAGCGGGCGACGCGGACCAGAGGCGTCCTGGGCAAACAGAATGGCGGGAATCTGAAAGCACAAAGACTTCCCGCTGCCCGTGGGCATAATGATCAGCGAATGCTGACCGCTTAGCACATGAGCAATAATTTCGTCCTGCGGATAGCGAAATTCCGGGTAACCAAAATACTGCTGAAGGACCTGAAGAGCTGTTGTCATGACGATGCGGGTTGTACCGGGATGTTGCTGGACGGCAGCAGGCTGTCGAAATCAGACGGATCGGAAAAATTCTCGTGTTCAAAATGGATTTTTGTGCACGATCGCTGGTTCGTGCAGGCCATTTCGACGGGGAAACTCCATAGTTTAGACGACACTGCGGCAGCGTGACAGTCTGCCATCCGGTTCCGTCAGACAGTCCCTGAAAACACTCTGAATTCCTGCGATCTTCCGCAGGATCAGTTTTGCCGAGTACCGCTCATGCCTGCACCTGAAGTCTCCGTCATCATCCCAGTTTTTAACGGAGCGGAAGACCTGCCGGGTGCCATCGAAAGCGCGCTGCGTCAAAAAAACTGCAGGGTGGAAGTGGTGGTCGTGAATGACGGTTCAACCGACAACACGGCAGAAATCATGGCTCGGTATGAAGGTCGAATTGTCGCTGTGCATCAGAAGAATCTCGGACCTGGCGGACTGTCTCGCACACGAAACAACGGCGTTCAGGCTTCGACCGGACAATGGGTCGCATTTCTTGACCACGACGATCTTTGGGAGCCGAACAAGCTGGAGCAACAGCTTGGAATCGCAATTTCTCGTTCAGCAGACGTCGTCTATACCAATGCTCGCAACTTTGGCGACGTCGATCGCGTCGCCGACTTGCGAAGCGATCCTGATGCCATGCCCGAGGGCGACCTCTTTGAACCGCTGCTGATGGACAATTTTATCGTCATGTCCAGGGCGATGATGAAGCGATCTCTGTTCGATCAGATTGGCGGGCTCACGGAAACTCCCATCCTTGCGGAAGACTGGGACTTGTGGCTCAAGTGTGCTGCGTCAGGAGCAAAATTTGCGGCCGTGCGAGACGCCGTCACTCTGTACCGCTGGCGGCCAGGTTCATTCTCCAAGAATCATGAGCGAATGCGACAGTTGCGACTTCTTGCAGTGCGACGCGCGCTGGAAACCGAACGCGGCAAACAGCTGCCCTGGTGCATCCGCCGAAAAGCCATGGCCAATGTGGAAAGCTGTTCCGCCTGGTTTCTGGCCGCCAGCGCACCGCGTAAAGCTGTCCACTGGTACGCACGCTCCCTGGCCTACTGGCCGTTCGACGTCAATTGCTGGAAAGGCGTCGTCAAAGGCTGCCTCGGTCGTTCCTGAGCGACACTCACACTACTGTGAGACGCGATCGCTGGTGCGTGTCTTGAAATGCGGTTTACGTCCTGCCTCGTTTGTGTCTGGCAAACGATTTGCAGATGCCGTACGGATTCATAGGGACATCGAAAACAGTCGGCACTGGCAAGTGGATGTGACGTTCCGCGAAGACGATTGCCGAGTCCGCAAAGGTCACAGCGACGCAAACTTCCGTGTGATCCGCCGCTTCGCTCTGAGCATGCGGAAGAACAAAAAATCAGAAAAACTCGGAACCAAAAACAAACGCCTGCTCGCCGCCTGGCACACCGACTACCTCGCAAAAGTCCTGTTCGGATAACGACTTAACACGCAATCGCCCTGATAAATTCGGCCAAACACGTCCAGAGCGATCTCACCTGCCGAACGCTCTGACAGAACAAACGCATCGTCCGTGCGGCAATCAGCGGCCGAAGTGCTGCTCGACGGCCCCATTTTCTCAACCGCAGCGTTACGCCTGAAGCGGCTTTGAGGCGTTAATTCCGAAGCAGGCCAGAGCCGCCGCGAGATTCACAACGGCGGCCGCGATGAACGCGTAGTTCCATCCGTTGTTTCCGGCGCCCGCGGACGCGACCAGCATTCCGAAGAACAGCGGTGACAGAGCTGCTCCGATATTGCCCCACATATTTGACCAGCCGAAGACGGATCCGACGTGCCGCCCGCCCACATCCTGACCAAACGCCCAGCAGGCCGGGGTTCCAAGATCCGTGGACAGGCCGAGCGTAATCATGCACATCGCGGCTCCCATGGACGAGTCTACGATCAGCAGGGCTAGAAATGAAAGAGCCACCATCAATCGCGAGGCACCCATTGCAATCGCACGCCCCCAGCGCAGGCCAAACCGCTGCGTCAATCGGTCCGTCAGCGCGCCGCCGAGAAACATGCCACAAATTCCGGCCGCCAGTGGAAGGCTCGAAATCCATGCCTGGTTCTGCTGAGTCGTCTGGAAAACTTCTTCCAGATATTGTGGCAGCTTGGTGATCAGAAAGGCCCAGCCGAAATTTGACGCAAACTGCACGAAGGACACCATCCACAAGGCCCTGGATTTTGCCATCGGAATAATGGGCGGCCAGTCCAGTGAGACTGCGGCATTCGTCTGCAGCGGAACATCGCCGGTTTGAATCAATGACAGTTCCGCGGCGTTGACGCCGGGATGCTCCTGCGGCCAGTCACGAAAGAACCAGATCAGGACGATGCCGAGCCCAATTCCGGCCACACCGTAGATCATCATGACCGGTCGCCAGCTGGTGATCGACGCGCGGGCCGCATTTTCGATGCTCCACCATTCCGTGCCGTAGGTCCACAGCAGCATCAGCTGAATGGTCAGGATCGGAGCAATGACGCCTCCCAGACGTCCCCCGACGGCAACCATGGAACTGGCAATCCCGCGGCTTTGAATCGGCACCCAGCGTCGGACAACACCCGCAGCCACGGGATACGCGCCGGCCTGAAACAGTCCGCAGGAATGTCGAAGGATCAAAATCCCCGTCAGGCTGGAGGCCAGTCCCATCAGCCCGGTACTGAGCGACCACAGAATCAAATAGGCGCCCAGCATCCAGCGAGCTCCAAAGCGATCGCCAAGCCAGCCGGCGGGAATTTGAGCCAGCGCGTAAGTCCAGAAAAAGGCGCTCAGCACGCTGTCCTTCTGAGCCGAAGTCAGATTCAAATCCGCAGCCATTGAGGACGCTGCGGTGCTGACGCAGACTCGATCAAGATAGAGCAACACCGCCAGTAGCGTGGAAAGAAAAATCATGACGTACCGAATTCGCGTCGGTCGCTGTCCACTGGAACTGTGGTTCATCGTTGGGTCGACGGCGGGCGATTCAGCAGCTTGAATCATGCTTTCCACTCTTCCATTATTTCAAACGGTTCCATCGGACTACGGCGGTGGTGGAAGGTCAGTTCATGAACATCGGCAGTGGTCGCTCCGCGCGTGTTGACACGAATCAGGCGACTACAAACAGGAGCGTATGCGGCAACAGGCGCATGCACACCCTTGATCACAATGGCAGCAAAATCTTCTGGCTTCAGTCCCTGCGACAGCACTTGATGCAGACTCATCGGAGCGACTCGGCGAGTTGTCGCGATGATGGTCAGTCCAGACGCGGCTTCAAAAACGGCCGTGGTTCCCTGGTCAAATTTCGAATAGCCTCCGTGTCTAGTTTCCGGCTCAGAGAACTTTCCATCGCTGAGACTTACGACGCGGAAAGTGTCCTCAAGCGGTGATCCATGTCGCGCCGGATCCAAACGGCCGCCAACCGCGAGGCGAATCTCCTTGCCTATTCCCGCAGCAACCGCGGCCTGCACGGCGACCGGGTCGCCAATGACCGTGAGGACTTTGCCCTGACCGTGCTTCAGCCAGCCGTGAGCAATCCAGGTTCCGTCTCCAGGGCTGCCGCCTCCAACGTTGTCACCCATTTCCAACAGACCCACCGGTTTTGTTGGGTCCTGTTGGCGAATCGCACAGGCGGCCTCGATCGCTTCTTCTACTGCGAGAAGCTGGCCGGTAAACTCCGCTCGCATCTTCCACCAGAACTGGGCCATTTGTCGAGCCACGGATTCGGCCTGTTCCCGGCTGCGTTCCGAAACGGCCAGAACAGTGCCACCCATTTCGTGAACGTCGGAGTACGGAAAACCATAGAGGCAGGAGACGCTGATCATCCCGGGCTGCTTCTGAAGTTGATCGGCTTCCGCCCACAGTCGCTGGCCGTGGTCTTCGGATGTTGCCTGACGTTCAATGTTGACACACAATGGCAGTTGCACCAGTGCGAGTTGCGGGGAGATTTCTCCGGCCAGCGTCCTCAGCATGGTTTTGCCAGCTTCAAGGCCACGAGCCCGCTGGTCAAGGTGCGGATTTGTACGATATCCAAACAGTGCCTGGCAGGGTTTGGTCATCTGCGGCGAAACATTGGCATGCAGATCGAGTGTTCCGATGATCGGCATTTCGGGTCCAACGATGTCCCGGACTCGCTGCAGCCAGTCTCCGTCAGCGTCAGGAGCCGATACGGCGACAGTGGCGCCGTGCGGTGCGACAAGCAGGGCATCGAGGGGCATAGCGGCCCGCAGCGATTCTTCGACGCCTTCAACGAGCGTCTTCCAGCATTCGGCTGTGATCGTGCCATAGGGCATGGCACGAGCACCGAAGATGCCGACCAGTTCGATGTCCGGATTGCCCGCCAGGGAGTCTATGAATCCGCCGACTTCATGCTGACTTCCGCGGAAAGCCTCCAGCACTGCCGGCCCGGTGGCCAGGAGATTTGTTGTGAAGTGTTCTAACGTTGTTGGCTCATCCAGGAAGGTATTGCTTTCATGCAACAGAGCAATGATGCCGACACGTTTCATAACGTTATGCTTTCGGAAGGATGGTTGCGGATTAGTCGTCTAACCCGAATCGATTACGCTTCATCCAGCAATTCAACGGCGGCAAATTTCTCGCCTTCCAGCATCGACAGGCTGGCACCACCACCGGTGCTGACATGCGAAACTTTATCGGCAAAACCCAGCTGCTGAATCGCCGCTGCGCTGTCACCACCACCAATGATGCTTGTCAAAGAACTGTTGGCAATCGCTTCCGCAACAGCCCGAGTGCCCGCGTCAAAAGGTGGCATTTCGAAAACGCCCATCGGACCGTTCCAGACGACCGTCTTTGCCTTACTGACTTCAATCGCATACTGCTTCGCGGTCTCCGGCCCGATGTCGAAACCTTCGAAGGTATCCGGAATCTCGCCCGCCTTCACCACCACCTTGTTGCAATTTGCGTTGAATGCGTCACCACAATGAGTGTCCACGGGAAGAACCAGCTTGTTGCCGCCACTGGCGATCAGTTCCTTTGCCAGTTCGACGCGGTCCATTTCAACTCGACTGCGACCAACCTTGCCGCCCTTAGCCACGGCGAACGTGTAAGCCATCGCGCCGCCGATCAGCACCTTGTCACAGATTGTCAACAGATTCTTGATCACGTTGATCTTGTCAGACACCTTGGCACCGCCGAGGATCGCGATGAAAGGCCGCTGAGGATTGGCAATGGCATCCGACAGATACTTGACTTCCTTCTGAACCAGAAAGCCAACGACTCGGGGCTTGCCAGCCATGGCCTGAGGAACCGCGACCATGGACGCATCTGTACGGTGGCAGGTTCCAAACGCATCGTTGCAATAGATGTCGGCAAAGGCAGCCAGCTTGCCAGCGAACGCAGCGTCGCCTTTCTTCTCGCCCTTGTTGAATCGCAGATTTTCCAGCAGCAGCACTTCGCCACCTTTCAAAGCCGCAACTTTCGCTGTGGCGTCGGCATCGACAGTGTCGGACGCAAAAGCGACGGGCTTGCCCAGCAAGCCTGATAGAACCTCAGCCGCTGGCTTCAGGCTGTACTTGCCCAGATCTTCGCCATCCTTAGGCTGCCCCAGATGACTGCAGAGGATCAGTTTTCCACCACGGTCAATAACCGACTTAATGGACGGAACCGCCATGCGAACACGACGATCGTCGGTCACGTCACAGTGGTCATCCAGAGGGACGTTGAAGTCCACTCGCATCAGCACCGTTTTGTCTGCCACATTCACATCAGCAATTGATTTCTTCGCCATGATCCGGATTCTTGCGAGAGACAGAAAGGAAAGGATACTGTTCAAAACCGCCGCATCTGAAAATGCGGCCAAAGCCGTGGGAGTGTAGCGACTTCGGGCGCAACCTGACAGGACATCGGCCGGTTTTCCTTCAACCGGTCAGTGGACGAGTGGTCAACAGAACCGCAGAATGCCGGGTTCACCCGGCTGTCACCCACGCTGTTTCCTGATCAAAGGTCCTTCGATGAAGAATCATTCCGGCACCACCATCATTCGCAATGGTCAGCTCATTGATGGAAACGGAGGTGCTCCCGTTCCAAGCGCCACCGTGATCTGCAAAGACGGATTTATCACTTACGCGGGTCCGACCGCTTCCGCACCGACCGCCGCAGAATTATCGAATGGACAATCCAAGGGATCGGCCGATGTGCGGATCATCGATCTTCAGGGCGGAACTATTTTGCCCGGTCTTGTGGAAGCTCACTTTCATTCAACGTACTTCAACGTCATCGCGCTCGAAGATCTGGATACCAAATATCCGGTCGAATACGTCACGCTGCTGGCCGCGGCCAACGCCAGGCTGGCTCTGGAATGTGGATACACGGCGGCGCGCAGCGGTGGCAGCCTGTTCAACATTGACGTGTGGCTGAAGAAGGCAATCGAATCGGACATCACCGCCGGCCCGCGGATGGCGACGAGCGGCCGTGAGATCTGTGGCGTTGGCGGCTTGATGGACTGGAATCCTGACTTCCGCAAGATCGGCATGGAAGGACTCGTGCTCCTCATCAACGGCCCCGTGGAAGCTCGCGCCGCCGTCCGCAAGCTCGTGAAGGACGGGATTGAATGGGTGAAGACGTACCCGACCGGCGATGCAGCGGCTCCTGACACCAACGATCACCATACACTCTGTATGACCTTTGAAGAAATGCATGCCGTGGTCGAAACGGCTCATAATCATGGGCTGAAAGTGACCGGACATTGCCGCGCCACCGAAGGCATCAAAAACGCGTTGAAGGCCGGTTACGACGCCATCGAGCACGGAACTTTTATGGACGACGAATGCATGGATCTGCTACTGCAGCGGGATGTGCCGTGTGTTCCCGCTCTTTACTTTGAATACGCCAGCATTCAGCGCGGCCCGGAATTCGGAATGTCACAGCAGGTGATTGACGGACATCAGGAAACGCTCGACGGCGGTGCCGAAAGTGCTCGCCGAATTCTTAAGGCCGGCGGCTGTCTCGGCATGGGCGGCGACTATGGCTTCGCTTGGAATCCACACGGGGACTATGCGCGTGAGCTGTCATTCTTTGTAAATTATGTCGGCTTCACTCCGCTGGAAGTGCTCACCTGCGCCACAAAAAACGGCGCGAAGATTCTGGGCCGCAGTCAGGAACTTGGAACCGTCGAAGTCGGCAAGCTGGCTGACCTGCTGCTTATTCCAGGCGACCCGCTGGCCGACATCCGAATCCTCGAAGATCGCAGCCAGTTCATCGCCGTCATTCAGGGCGGTGTGATTAAGGCCGGAAAACTGGCGGCTCCTGCTGCTTGAAATCGAATATCGAGTATCGAGCCGAAAATAAGTGTCGCCATTCGCTCCGCGAAAGTTGCGAATACGCTGCTTTCGCGGAGCGAAAGGCGACTCTAAAAAGCCGCACGATGCTAAGCCGTTCGCCGCAGTGGAAAGTTCGGCACAGGACAGATCTCATGCGAACACAGTTCTGCCTGAAGGGACTCCTGCAGCGCTTCGAGTGAACATCCCGCGCGATACGCGAACCGGATCGACACGTTGTCGCCGTTCTCGACGTTCATGGATTTTGGCAGCGGCAGAATTAATTGATTCATAAGCCACTGGACGGCCCGTTTTTCTTTCAGCACGAACGCCAGAAAATTGTTGGTCAGCAGAGAGACCGCGTTCAAATGCCCGTCTCGCTGCATGGTCAGTTGGGCCTCGACATGGAACTCCATCGGATACTCAACGGCATAATCGATCGTGGCGTAAAAATGCGGAGCAGCCAACCAGCGATCTTTCATCTGCGGCCCGACCGGTTCAAATATCGGCACGTTGGCCGTGTAGCCCATAAAACAGAAGCTCTGTTCGATCGGCTGAACCGCCAGCACGGTGGTATCGGGAATGAAGCGAGGCAAGGGACCTCCAAACGCCTGCTGATAACGTTCCTTAAAACTGCGAATCACTTCCAGCTGTTTTTCACGCACAAGGCCCACATGCAGCATCTCACAGATGACCACGTCCACAGGTTCCGGAGGCAGATAATGCATTGCATCAGCCTGCACCACGGCGACTCGATCACCTTGGCTGTTGTTTTCCAGAAACGTGCGAGCAGCTCGGACGAGCGCTGGATTGCGTTCGACACAGTAAACATGGCGAGCCTTCTGAGCGGCAAACCAGGACAACACGCCTGTCCCGCCACCAAGCTCAAGCACGGTGCCATCCGTCGGCACGGCCAGATCAATCGCCTCCTGAAAGGGATTCATTCGCGACTGATCAAGCAGCATGTTGAAGTGATAATGGAGCGGAATGAATTGACCGAGCAGCATTTCTTCGGGCAACTCAGATGGAAACTGTGTCACAAGGTGCTCACATCAGAGTGTCGACGCGTGTCTATTGAGCCTTTAGTTGAAGGCGTCAGGATGCTATGACAACGTCTGCCGGAGCGACAACATAGCGTACTGCTGAAATGGACGACCGTCCGCGCCGCTGCAGTGCGAGCCCGCTCTGCAGCGGCAGTTATGGCAACAGAATGTTTTGATTCCCCTCCAGTAGCAAAGGGAATCCCTCGCGCAAGCAGGGAAGCATTCGCGAATCCATCTGCCAACGACAACGCTGCCTGCGAAACCGGACAAAGCGTTACTCTTGAAACAGATCAAGGAACCGATCTTCGTAGTCCTTGAAAACGCCAAGACGATCCAGTTCGTTCTTCAGCTGATAGGCCAGCGATCGGTCCTGCCTGGTCTGCTCGAATAATTCGTCCAGACGCCGCTGGTCCTGAGTACTCAATTTCAGCTCCTTCACATTGCCAGCCGTAAACGGTTCCTCCGGTTCCGAAAGCTCTGCAGTTTCAGCCGCCTTGCTGCTGGCGATTCGCTGCTGGATTTCCATCAGCAGGCGAGCCAGCTGTGCTTCCAGTGCCTCCGCCTGTCGCTCAAGTTCTGTGAAGTCGAGCTGGATACCGGCCAGGGTGGTAAACACACGGAGTACCGCCAGTGACGCGGCCGGGAACGGAACCTGCGAAAACAGCTGCGGAATTTCTCCCAGCAGTCCTGTCCCATGCATTCCCTCTTCCGCCGCTATGCCCAACAGAATCCCGTTGAGTCCGCCAATGCGACCGTCCTCGAGCAACGGAACCTCCAACTGCTGAAATTCTGACAGCCCCGGCGGATCAGTCGTGACACCAAAGACTCGCGATTCTTTCTGCGGATGCATGCCAGATGCCATCGCTGCGAAGGTGAAGACTCGCGTCGCTCCCAGCTCTTTCGCTTTGGCAATGAGCTCGCGGCAGAACGCATACTTTCCCTGCGGCGGCTGGGCCTCTCCAATGAACAGCAACAAATCATGCTTCCCGTGCGGATCACGCCAGACAAACAGACGGCTGCGCGGCGTCCGTCCCGTATGGATAATCCCACCTCGCACATCGATATGTTCGATGTCAAACAAATCCCGGGATGAAAACTCCGTCTGCAGATACATACCGAGCTTCGCCAGCAGATAATATCCGGCTGCCAGCGCCACCTGCCCCATTCCTGGCCATACCGCCAGCAGCCACGGATCCTTCAGATGATGATTCTTTGTCATCGTAGTATTTCCTCACGCTTATCGCAGCCTGCCTCAATGCCCAACGGCAGGTTCTCAGCCATCGTGTCAACCTCGGACCCATCTCCGACTGCGGTAATGCCCGCAATGCAGACAATACACACATAAAATCAACGTCTGCCGTAGTGACCGCATCTCCTCGCAGCGTTCCACCCTGATCTTTCGGCGGATTCCGCAGAATGTCTATCCTCAATTCACAACTCGGCTGCTCATCTGCGTCGGAATCATCTGCCGGTCCTGCTGATTTCAGGACTCCACGGTCGACGACCGGGCCTCGGTAGAGGCGATGGCGGACGCGTGAATCGCGGCGCTGCACGCCACCCCGTTCAATCCCCTTGCGACGAAGCGGTCACGGCCCATAGCGATCTGCCAAAGATGGCCGGCGCTGCACGTTCAGAATCGCGCTCGGATTTTCCTATGTTGCATGAGACAAGTTTGAAATGGTCAGCGTGTCTACTGGACTCGTATTCTTGGCTGGTCTGAGTTCGTTAATTCGAAATCCCTGTGTCAGGAGGTTGTGCCATGAACACAAATTTGAACATCGTGCCGGACGTTTGGGACGCACAGTCGCCCATGGCGGATGCACTCAGTGTAGCATCCGAGCCGATTCAGCGGCGCCTGCAAAATCGACGTCATAAGATCCATGCGCCGACGCAGTCGTCGTACTCGCCCCTGAGATTCTATTGTCAGCGCTTTCCTCTGTTTGGAGTTGCTGCTTCAAGGACCGATGATCTGACGGCCTGGCCCGACGCCCAGAACGAAATCCGCCCGGATAAATGAGCCCTGTCGTGCTGCGGTCGAGGCAAACGCGTTTCGTGTTGCGGAAGTTTCAGACGCTCCGGCTGCCAAAAAAATTGGGACAGACCGACCATCACTGGCTCGGCTGTCCCATTTCTCGAATCTCTAAAGTATCCTGAGCGACGCTCTACGCAAACAACGCCGGGATCACATGGCCATCCCGCACGATCATGACGGGTCGACTAGTCGGCGTGAGGTATTCGTAAGTGTGATCGATGCCCAGAGCACTGTAAAAACTAGCCGCCACATCATCCGGCGAGAAGCCTTCATGCTTCGGCAGGCTGGCTGTTTCGTCGCTCTCACCCAGCACCTGACCGCCCCTCACGCCGCCCCCGCCGAGGATCATGAACATGTTGCGCGGATAATGATCGCGGCCCACGCGTTCGTTGTTGATCTTCGGAGTTCTGCCGAACTCACCCGTCACATACACGATCGTCGATTCCAGCAGCCCGCGAGCGGCGAGACCTGTGAACAGGCCGTACAGAGCATCATCCAAAGCAGGCAACTGTTTGTTCTTCAATGTATTCCAGTTGTCGCGATGTGTGTCCCAGCCACCGTTGCTCACAGTGACAAAACGGACGCCGGATTCCACAAGCCGGAGAGCCAGCAGACAGCTGGAGCCCAGTGCAGAACCGCCAAAAGCCTTCGAGAAGTCAGGAGACTCCTTGCTGATATCAAACGCTTCGCGAGCCGCATTGGAGGTAATCACCGTGTGAGCCTGGCGACCGAATTCATCCATGCCATCGAGCAGCTGACTGTCTTTTTCCACATCGCTGAACGTGCGGTCCAGATTGGTCAACAGGTTGCGGCGCTTCTCTACGTCTTCAATCGTCAATCCGCCCGACATCGAAATGCCTCGCACGCGAAACGGCGTGCCAATCTGCGGAGTGGCGGTCGTATTCATTGGGGCATATTTGACTCCCAGATATCCGGGCCGCTGAGCACTGTTGGGAATCGCCACAAACGGCGGCAGCTCAGGAATCCCGGGCCGCTCTTTGGTCACGACGGCACCGAAGCCAGGAAACTCGAGCGACGGCAACGGACGATTGCCGGTATTTACGTAACGAGTTCCCAGGTCGTGTGCGGCAACAGAGTGCGTCACGCCCCGCAGCAGCGTGAACTTGTCCATGCAGGTAGCCGTCTTTTGCAAATGTTCCGAAATGGTCACGCCCGGCAGGCATGTCTGAATCGGATTGAATTCGCCACGGTACTCCTTCGGAGCGTCTGGCTTCATGTCGAACGTGTCCATGTGAGAAGGACCGCCGTTCAGATTGACGAAGATCGCAGCCTTTGCCTTTGCGTTCGGATTCACATGACTGGCCGATGCCAGCTGGGCATAACTGGCCAGCGTCAGTCCGGTCCCGCCGACGACACCGGCCTTGAGAAAGTCGCGTCGACCCACACCGTCGCATGTTCGAAAGAATGCCATAAAAACCTCCTGAATCAGTCTTCAAAATTGAGCGGTCGGTCGCATAGCGACGACGCAGAGGAAACGATTGAGTCTCAAAATGTCGATTAATGGTTGACGATAAATTCGCGAGTATTCACCAGAGCCCACAGGACTCCGCGAATCCCGTCGATGGCGTCAGAGGAATCGGAAATGTATGTCTGAGCCGTCTGCAGTTCATCAGCTGTTGGAAAGCGGCTGAGCGTTCTGAGATACGCCTCGTTGATGATTTCGGTGACATTCATCGTGGAAGGAATCTCCTGAATACCGGGTATAGGAGGCTCCGGCACCGCTGAGTCATCACCACCTCCAGCCTTGTCAGCCTGCCCTTTGACTTTCGCCAGCTGTTCCTTCAACGCTTTCAACTGAGCCGGCTTGCCTGCCGCTTCCGCTTCAGCAATACGCTCCTTCAGGCGTTTTACCTGGACGCGATACCGATTGGCCAGCTGCGATTTTGCGTTCTTCTTTGCGTCCACGGGATCCGCGGCCGACTTACGATTAAACGTCAGCTTGCTTTCCGCAGCCACCTGCTGCAACCATCCATCGTTATCGTCCATCATCGTCAGCAACTGGCCATCGTTGCGAACGAAGATTGTCTGCAACAGACTCGGTTCTTCCGTGCGATCGCAGTCACAATTGCTTTCCCGCGTCGAACGTCCAAACACAGTCAGTGCATAATCGGCCGGGTTACGATTTCGATTGCGAACGCCAGCCCCTGGGATCGAGACGGCTCGTTTATCTAAAGCGGTGACGAATTCCTGATTCTTAGCTGTATTGCGAGTCGCCTGGACCATCATGTCAAAAGCAATCTCCGCAGGAATTCGACGCGGTACAGCGCGGCTGAAATTTCGCTCATCAAGTCGGTTCGTCGAGTTTGGAATCCAGCTCAACTGATAAGTCCGGCTGCTCAGAATTTCCCGATGCAGCCACTTCATGTCGAACCCGTGTTCGATAAACCCGGCTGCCAGATAATCCAGCAGCGGAGCATTCGCAGGCGGATTCGCGAGGTTCATGTCATCCGAAGGCTGGACGATGCCCACGTTAAAATAATTCGCCCACACTCGGTTCACGAACGCTTTGGCGAACAACGGATTATCCGGCGAACGCAGCCACTGCATCAGTGGCTCCCGAGTGTCCTCGTACCGCGTCAGATCCACAACGGGGCCAGCCAAAATCTTAGCGGTCGCTGGTGACACGGGATTGCGGTCCGGCTTGCCGTTGTCCTTCTTCTTTTTGGCATTGTTCTTATTCTTTGCAGGCACAGACTTCGCTCTGACCGCGTAAACTTCGGCCAGCGGAATTGTCGCACCTTTCCGCACGTTTTCAGCAAGGACTCGTCGCAGATCGTTGCCCTTCAGGCCCTCAGTGCCGTCAAAGTTGGCCACCATCGCGTCGTAGTCTTTTTTGGCATCCGGTCGCGTATTCTGACGTCCGACTGTGCCCTTAAAGAAACCTTCGAACTGCTTGAAGTCGTCCTGAGTCCACTGGTCAAAAGGATGCTTGTGGCACTGTGCACACTGAATTCGAGTCCCCAGGAAGGTGTAGGCAAATCCTATCACGCGGTCTTCGGAAGTCTGGAAATTCTGCCGCGCCCAGAAGTGAGGCAGGCTGCTTCGCTCTGCATAACCCGCTGAACCTGGGCCGCCTTTGTGATACAGCTGCGACACGTTCTCGCAGTACTGCTCATACGATTCGCCCGGATCACGGCTGACGGCCATCACAATGCCTTCAACGATTTTGTCGTAACTGACATTGTCACGCACACGCTTCTCAATCCAGGCATACCATTGCTTTGAGGCCTCACTCTGCACGGGTGTGACATTATTCAGCTTGTCGTCACTGTTACCCGTAAAGTCACACAGCTTTGTCGTCCACCAGGCCACATAGCCGGGCCGCTCCAGCAACTCATCAATCTTCAGACTGCGTTTTTCGGAACGTGTATCAGCAATGAATTCACGCACCTCGCCCGGCGTTGGCAACGTGCCCGTCAAGTCCAGACTGACGCGCCGCAGGAACTCAGCGTCCGTGCATGTTTCCGACTGGACAATCCCGACCTTGCGAAGCTTCTGCACCACAAGCTCGTCAACACGAGTCGGCGTGGATGTCACTGGATACTTGTCGCCAAACTGTTCCGAAACCGGACGAATCACGGGCACGGGGACCACGGCGCGGTCGTAAGACGCCACGATGTGAGTGTCGCCCGACGAACCGGCGAGTACCATGCCATCCGCAGTCACGTCGGCAATCTGGTCGTCATTGGTCTGAAAGCGAGTCAACGCGGTGACGTCTTCACGAGTCCCGTCGGTCCACACTGCGACGGCTTTCAATTGCTGCTGCTGACCGTCCGCCGAGAAGAGAATTTCCGACGGAGACAGTTGAAGCTTCGTCAGAGTCGGCGGTTGCTTCTGTCGCTCGGCCGCTCCTGTTTGAACCCATCGCAGCAGCACGTGATGCTCCCAGCTGCCTTCTTTCAAACGCTGACCGCCTTCGTGCTGAATCTGCATCAAGGGCTTCTGAAGAATTAAACTGTCCGAAGGCGATTCCGGGTCCAGTCGTCCGTACAGTTCGTTGTGGTCCAGATCGAAGTCGTACCCGAACAGACTTAGCCGAAACCCGCCTCGCCCCTGGAACGAACCGTGACACGCACGGCCATTGCATCCCAGCTTTCCAAGCAACGGGACCACATGCTTCTGAAAGTCGGGTACTTCTCCAGCCGCGTCAGCACTGGCATACCGCATGATGACCGAATCCTGAACCGCGTCGTCGGCCGTCGCGGTGACGTTCGCCGCGTCTTGCGACTGAACACCGGCTGCAGAGAAAGCGACAGCGCACATGGCCGACCCTGCGCCCAGCAGCAGAAATCTCAGTGTCTTTTGAATCATAATTGCTTGCATCACAACTGCCTCATCAAATTCTGAATCAGTACTCGCTACCAGATCCGTGTCTTCAGGTCCCTGTTGACCAGGTCTCTTCTCCCCTGCGGGGAAGCATGTTTCGTTCTTATGTCCCCTCTCCCCCGCGGGGGAGAGGGCTAGGGTGAGCCGGCCTTGCCATTTTGTACTTTGCTTGTTTGTCACGCCGAACGCTCAAGCCCCCATCCGGCCTGTCGGCCACCTTCTCCCCTGCAGGGGAGAAGGACTAATATTTCATCCCACTTTCCTCAGGAAACCTTTGTTTCCATGCCTTCATTCCTGCCAACCTTTGTCACGGCTCAGACGTCTTTTGCTTTCCCTCTGTCGGCACTGCGACGTCTCCAGTCCCAGCCGCGGGTTCGTTAGCCTTTTTCTTTGTATGGTCTTTTCGTGAACCAGCCTTCCGGGAAAGCTGTTCCCATTCTTTATCAATCTGCGCCTCTGCAGGCTCCTCGGCCGCCGCGATCTGCTCATCCAGTTTCCGCTGCTGTTCAGCAAGGCGCTTCTTATCGGCATAAAGCTGCACGGCGCGAGCCTCATGCCGCTGCGCCAACAATTCGCGAACGTGTTTTTCGATCGTCGGATCCTTACTGTGCGACCAGCGAGCCATCAGGACTCGAATCTGCGAATCCTTCTTCCATGATTCCAGCTGCGCCGAATACCTCGCCGGATTCTTCTCCCGGACTCGCTCCAGCAACTGCCGCTGTTGATCCAATTCCTTCGCGGCCCGAGCAAACTCGTTCGGCCGAGACTTCTGCAGCTGTTCAAGAAGACGAGCCAACTCGGGATGATTGTCCGCCGCAAACTTTATCGCGGCCTCACGATCCCCTGTCGCCATCTCAGGACGCGATTTCTTCTCGAACTTCACGTCCACTTTGGCATCAGTCTTTGCATCGGCACCGGTCTCCTTCTTCACTTCCGGCGTTGCAGTGGACTTTTCATCCGCCTGCAGCAACGGGGCGGCAACGGTGAGACCCAGCAACAGCACACCAGCCAAACGAAGGCGAATAAGGAACTGTTTCACGTCAAACAAGGCTGACTCCATCAGTTCTCTGAAACCACTCATCGCAACCACCTGACAACAATCCACCCGGCCATCAAACAATTCTGAACTTGCTCACATACCTGCCCCGCAAAAACGCCTGTCCGACGATTCAGCCGAGCCTCTAATAAACGCTGTCATCGACCGGAGGCTTTGAATCTGTCTGATCCTGCTCCAGCTCCACCGCCGTCAGCAACCATTCCGGCGCAGCCAAGTCCGCCAACGAATCCTCGGAGTAGACAAAGTCCTCATCGTCCGTACTTATATCCGCAGGCGTCTCATCCGGCAGCAGACTCACAAATGCGTCCGCCGCATCCAAGTCCGCGGCCGTTGCCAGAGAAGTCATAGGCACGAACGACGACACGGGAAGAAACTGTGAATAAACAAAGGCCGCCATCACACCCATAGCAGCCGCAGCTGTCAGAACGATGCCCACCCGCCGACCGCGCGGGCCTCCGGTCACCAGCACACGAGAGGTCACCGGCATATAAGCAGCTACCGGCACGCGAGAAACAACCGGCGTTGGTTCAAAGGCCAGGACAATCCCCGACATCAGACACGTCGCATTCACCACCGCATCACACAACGTCGAATCATTCAGCAGCGCCGCATCAAATTCCACAGACTGTTGCTCCGTCAGTTCGCCAAGTACAAACTGCATCGCAAGCCAGTCACGGCCTTCGGTTGTGGTTAATTGTTCTGCAATTTCTGACATAAGTAGTTTCTCACCCGCCACACAGACAGACGATCCCCTCAATAATCTTTGACACTGCCGTCCTGCATGCTTTACGCCAGACACTCCGAAAGTCAGCCCTTCGGGTTTTCTGGCTCTGACAACCTTCACATCACCGCTTCCACTACAATTCTGAACAACTATTGATCCCACAAATCTCGCAGGCCCGAGTCTTCTCGCAGCTTCTGCAATCCACGCCGCATCCAGGTTAGAACTGTACCCAGGGGCAATTCCATCTCCGCAGCGATCTCAGCAAATGTGCGGCCTTCGTAAATCCTCTGCCCAATCACCTGCTGCATCTCTTTCGGCAGCCTGGCAACAGACACCCGAAGCACATCCACGACATCCGAATTCACCAGACCCAGTTCCGTTATCCATCGAACATCAACACCCGCCAGTCGCTGCGGCTGTTCCAACGCCAGTTGTTCGGCCAGTTGTTCCCGCTGCCTCGTATCTCGCAGTTTTTCCCGTTGACTTTGTCGCGCCTCGTTCAGTGCAATCGCAAACAGCCAGCCCTTCAGAGTCTCCTGCCGAACGGATTTCGCACTGGCGATCGCCCGGATTACTGCTTTTTGAAAGACATCTTCCGCCAGATGCGAATCTCTTAACACGCCCAGCAGAAACGCCTTGAGATCACGTTCCCACTGGACGCACCCCCGCTCGACCATCAATCGAGCCGTTCCAGAAGTTGCTGGCGCAGATTGAGTCTCATCGAAAGAGTCATCTCGATCAGTCCGCGACAACAAGCATCCTCCAACGCACAGGCATCTGTAACAAGGATGCCGCTGCCAAAGCGAATATTTCAAAATTCTGAAAGGGCCGGCTACTTTTGGCAAAGCGACCAAAGGGCAAGCGTATCCGGTCCTGAAAAATTGTCCGCTTTCGCTCGTATGCCACCACTGGAGCTGTCCCAATGGCAAAGTTGTGCGATCTTCATCGCTGCCGGACACCCTATGGCGATCACTTTGGAAGGGAATCATTGTAGCGGAAGCCGCCAAGGCTTTCGGAATGTTGGCTAATTCGAACAGAAAACCGAAAACCTTGGCGCATTCCGCTATAAAATGAGTGCCAGTGGCCGGACGCTGCACAGCATCCTAATCCCTCCCAGCAAATCCAGTGGGAAAAGCCGACAAATCTGGCACAACGCTGCTCGTCTTTGCCACCAAGTCTCTCGAATTTTCGCGACAGGGCCTCAATGTCTTGTATTGAATCGAATCAGCCCCTAACATCCGCACCCTGAAAAGCACCCAAAGGCAACACCTGTCATTCAGGTGTTCCAATGGATGTCAGGGCAGATAGCTCAGTTGGTAGAGCACAGGACTGAAAATCCTGGTGTCGGGGGTTCAATTCCCCCTCTGCCCATCAATGAAAACAAAGGGTTTCCGAAAAAATCGGAAACCCTTTGTTCGTTAAATACCGCCATTCATACCGCCATTCTCATTCTGACGGCATTTCGTCGACAGGCTGGAACAGACTGGCCGTTGCCGCCGTGACTCGCGCCATGCCCGCTCTGGTGGCGTGTGCGTAGATTCTCGATGTCACAACTGAACTGGCATGACCCAGCAGCTCCGCGACGTTGTTGATTGGGATCCCGCTTTCCAAAAGCAGTGTTGCCGTCGTGTGTCGCATCTCGTGCCAAACGAGAACGGGAACCTTTGCTTTGCTGCAAAGTGGCTTGAATGTCCTGCTGACCAGATTGTTCCGGTTGATGATGTTGCCCGCATGATTACAGAACACAAGGTTCTCGCCGGATGCGGGGTGTCCGTCCATCATCATCCTTGCCCTGTGCTTGTCCAGTGATTCCATGACGTAAGGCGGGACTACAATTGACCTGTTTCCGGCGTCGGTCTTTGGAACTTCCCCGATGACTGCCTTGTGATTGCGGGTCGTCAGCGTCCGGGAAATCTGAATCTCGTTCTTCGTCCAGTCGATATCCGACCAGAATAACGCCAGGGATTCGCCTTGCCGCATCCCCGTGAACATGGCGAGTGCGAACAGGGCAAACCAACGATGTCCGGCCACATGCTTCAGGAAGGCCTGCGATTCGTCCGCCGTCCAGATTGTGTGCTTCGATTTCCCCAAACGAGGCTTGTCCGACTTCGAACACGGATTGAAGCCGATCAGATCCCGCTTGACTGCATCATTAAACGATTTGTTCAAGACGGCGAAAATCTTCATTTGGCTATTCGGCGCGTAACCCTCGCTGGCCGCTGTGCTGATAACGCTGTCGATGTGCAGGCCAGTCAGTTGCTGCAACTTCACTTTGCCGATCAAAGGATTGATCTTCGTGCGGATGTCCTGCTGATACCGATCCTTCGTAGACACTCCAGCGCGGCTGATATTTTCAATCCAGAACTTCAGGTATTCGGCCACAGTTGTTTTTATGGTTGTCGGCAACTGGCCTGAGTCGTTTGCGTTGTGGGCTTGTCGCAGCTTCTTTTGTACTTCGGATTTCGTCTTGCCGTAAATGTCTTTGCGTCTGCGTTTCCCGTCTGGACTGATGCCGAGGGATATCGTTGCTCGCCAGGTGCCATCGGGCCTCTGCTGAATCGAGCCTTCACCGCGTCCGCGTGCGCGTTTCTTTGCCATTGTTGCCACTCCTCATTCAGTGACTCTCATAAAATGAATTGCGGGAAACTGGTATGAGTGCCAGCTTGTCGGGTTCGATGCCCTATCCCGCTTGTTTCACAGTATGCCATCAGGCGAACCGGATCTCAACCGACTGTCGCACCTCGTGCGTGCGGGCGGGATGCTGGTCGAGATAGGTACTCCCAGGCACCGGGACGGGGTGCGCAGATACAAAGTCGCATCGTGTTCGTGTAAATCAGGATTTTTAGGGGTGCAAGTAGGTAGGTGGCAATGACACGATGTCATCACCGGATTTTGCAGTGTTCTTGCTCCCTGAATCCAGACATACAATCCGTCGACCGGCACAATCGGAAGCCCGCCACGGGCCTTGTGTGCGACCGTTTTCGATCAGTTCCATGAAGCAACCCGAGCGCCTGCCATCGGTCGCTGGATTTCGCTTCGTTGGGCAGCACAAGCCTCCCGAATATCCGCAGCAAGCGCCCTGAGAATCCTTCGAGTCTCAGGGCTTTCGGCCGTTCGGCAAAGCTCGAACAGTTCCTGAATGAATGGATCATTCGGCGGCATCATCGGCCCGACTCCTGAGCTCATTGAACCCCTCGAATTCCGCCAAGAGTGACGCCCGACGTTCGGTCATCGTGGGTTCATCGTGCTCGGTCTCGATGTCCTGCGGCTTGCCGATCGCACGATCCAGCAGTAAACGAATCGCCTGAACGTCCCCCCCTTTGGAAAGCTCAAGCAGCTTTTCGACGATAGAAATAATATCGTCCGCCGTCAGACAGTTCGTGAACGCGTTTCGCAGCCTGGCGATGTGCTCCCGTCGTTTGTGGCCGGATGCCGCCCGATTCCCGGCAGCGAATCGACCGCCACCGTCCCTGCCGTCTGTGCCCGTTCGTACGGTGTCCATGATTTTTCCCCCTTGTGTTGATTGCCCTAAAAAAACTCCGGAGACGTGCGTTCAATCCACGTCGCCTGCGCGCAAGGTCCGGGGATGCGTGGGAGTACCTACTGTTTCTGCGGGCTGCTGTGCTGATAACGCCCTGAGGATCTCAGCAGCCAATTGTGGCGAGCATCTGTCGATCGTATCGACAAACTCCCGCGCAGTTTTGTCAGTGTCCGAGTTGTACGTCTGCATTAATCGATCCTTATTTTGACTGTTTGAACAACTCTGAAAAAGCCGCGGGCATCGGTTCGCGAATGATGTCCAGTAGGCTGTCGGTTCGCTGTAGCTCGTCACCCAAAGCCTCGAGGCATGGCAGGACGTCGGTCCGAGCGTAACCCCATCGGCAGAGAAGCAAATCGTGGACGTCTACAATCCTTCCGGAGCGTGACCACAAGTGCAGTCCCGCGCGAACAAACGCGGCCCCATGCGTTAGCGTCTCGTCGACACCTCCCGCCGCGACAAGTGCGAGAAGTTCGACACCACCCGGCAGCTTGGCAATCTCAGGTGCCCATTCCAGAATGAGGCGCTCCCGCCCGCCAGGTTCAAGGAACTGCCGTTCGGCTGAATTGAACTCCTCCTCTGGACGTCGCCAAGGGTCGAACCAGTCACTGACGGCGTGTGCCAACTCATGCAAAAAGTATCCGTTTTTCAGATTATGCGGGAGCTCAAAATATCGCGGACTGAACACAACAGCCACGCCACGCCCCTGCCACTGGCCACGTTCGATCAGCCCCGGCCGCAACTTCAGATCCTGATTCGGATGAGTCCACGCAATGGCAAGTGGTTCGTGCCAGTGCGGATCGATCTCACTTTGACTGCGAAGGTAAAGCGGTTCCCCGCCCAGCTCCGGAGCAAACCCCCGAAGCCAGGCTACGAAACAATCCGACCAATGGGCGCCACTCATCGCAGGACGTCCGCAGCTTCGACCGAAGCCATCAGCTCACTAAGTCGCTTGCAATCGGCTTCAGCCCGCTCAACCCCAGATTTCCACTGCGCGTGCTCCCGTGGGGTTTCCTTAAACCGAGCACGTCGTTCAGCAGCGTCGTAGCGCTCCCGCATCGACGCGTCCATCTGTTTCTGCAGCGGTTTCATGGCCGCAATCGCATCATCACTCAAATCCAGCCGGAGCTCACTGTAGGCGGTCTCCCCAACTCGCTCGAGGTTCTGCAGTTCCAGGCGGCGCTCGCTGTCGCTCTCCGCCATCGCAAGGAGATCAGCTTTCTGCTTTGCAACAAGCGCGTTGAAATCCTCCATGCGTTTTGCCGCATTGGCCTCGAGTGTGATCAATTCCTCCTTCGCAATTTTCCCCGCTGCAATCTGCGAATGTCCGGCCTTGCGTCGCTCGTGCTTTGCTTGAGCGGCCTTCAGGTCAGAAGCGCTTAAACCGAGTTCAGTCGCCTCCGCAAGCACGGCCTTGGGTTCGAGTTCAGTCGCCCCTGAAAACAGTCGGGCAAAGAACGATTTCTTCGCAGCTTTGCGTGTAGCAAGCTGCTCAGACTCCAGCCCTTGAACAGCGTCCAAAAAATTCGCATTCATCGAATCAACCTTTCATAAATCTCATCACCAAAGTGCCACCAGCAAACATTGCTGGCAGCTTCAAAACTATCGCGTTAAAATCGTCGGTTTGAAGTCCTTGCCGTCCGCATCACGGCAAGCGATCGTCAGGCACTTCGCGCACCGAAACAGATTCGTGCCTTCGCCGGACGTGGCCGCGAGTCGCGTTGACAATTGAGCGTCCCTCACCATCCGCTGGCCACACTTCCGGCAGTTTGGCAACGGGTGTTCCGATCCGCCGCCGGCCGTGTTGATTGATCCACCATGTCGAGTTTCCATTTTCAATTCCTCAAAAAGTTCGTTGGGGTCTGGATCTGGTTTCGTGTTCATTGGTCATTCACTGTGTAAACCTCAACCACTTCGCGAGCCGTCTGGAGGAATCGGTACTCCTCCTCTGTGAACTGCTCGAGGTCACGCCTTCCGTCTGACTGCGCGATGACGGCGTATGCCATCGACAACAATTGAGAACTGCCAGACGATGCCAGTTTCGCACCGAAGGTTTTGGCAAGCTCCATTCCGCCGTCAGTGTTAATAGCAATTTCGATTTCACAAGGGTTCATGTTCAGTTCCTTTTAGGGTTCAGGGTTTGAGGTTTGACGTTTCATTTTGAAAAGCTAATGCTGTCGACGTTGACAGATTATTCCCCGTGTTTCAGGGTGTATCTGTCGACACGGCAGGTTGATTCAGGACGAATTCACGGCTTCGATGGATTCCACGCCACGAACCAAAGCCCGCCGCAACCAGACCAATCAGCAGTGCTTCAGCTTGGTCTGTTGTGGCGATATCTCGCCGCAGTCGGAACAAGTCCCGCGCCGTGATTGTGCCCCCGCGTGAATGAATCCAGCTTGCCAGATGTCGCTGTTCGCGAGCCTCATCGGGTTCACTCAGCAGACGGCCGATTCTCAGTGTTTCCGTTTTGAACCATTCCGACAGGACGATTGCCGATTGCATCGTGAGTTCATCAATCTCCCAATGGTCTGCAACGCCGCTGGTCACTTGCCGGACACAATGCAGGATGATTGCCAGCCGTCCGGGTGTCTCTTCCAGCTTGGACCACTGCGAAGCCAGATGTCCGGACATTGCGGACTGTTCGCGTCCAGTTTCGTCCACGTAGTCCCTGAACAGGGCTTTCGCCTCATCGCTCAGAACCAGCGTTGCTGGTCTCGATTCATCGCCGCTGGTGTCCGGCTTCAGTTCGAACAGTTCCTGAATCAGATCGCTGTAGGCTGCCTGCGTTTCGGAACTCAGTTCCGCGTCTCGCCATCGCTTCGGTTGACGTGGCGGGTACGTCATCAGCAGCCGGCTTTGCAGTCCATTGTCTCTGTGTTCCGCTGTCAGAACTCGGGAAAGAATGCCCGGCTGAATCCCGCCTGCAATACAGACCGACGGCCGCCGCACAAACAGGAATCGTTCGTCACCTGTTTTTCTGTCGATCGTGATACTTTCGCAGTTGTAAATCTCGAGCCACTTCGGAACTTCAGACGATGCCCCCGCCTTGCCCGAATACCGATCGAAGCCCGCCAGCCATCCAGAGAGTTCATCCCTTGCCAGCAGAACGCCCCGCGGGTTCTCATTCAAGATCGGGGCCAGCGCTTCAATCGTCGCATCCTGAACCACGCAACGGCTTCGAAGTGGCCGAACTGGCTGTTCCGGTTCATCGCCTTCCCGTTTTTTTTCCCATAGCTTCAGATCTCGCTTATAGGCTTTCAGTTCGGACTGATATCGGGCATTTTCTGCCATGAAGTTTTCAGCATCCCGTTGCTGTCTCAGCTTCATGGGTGCCATCGCCAGCCGAAATGGGGGGCTCTTCTGTGTGCCGGATTCACCAATCAACAACGTCCAGATAATGCCAGGCGCGAACCAGCCTTGTTTCAGGCAGACTTGCCGCGTTGTTCCAACCGCAGACGAGCAAACCGACAACGCCACCAGCGCCGGGAACGATGTGTCGCAACCAACCGCGTCCGCCACTTCACTGCAGAATCTGGCCAATGGTTCTGGCAGGATGTTCACTGGAAACGGCCGAAAGTCGTCTGCCCTGTCGACGAATGCCACTTGTTTCCCTGAAAATAAACTGTCAACGTCGACAAACTCAGAAAGAGAATTCGCAATTCCATTCAACCGAGCTCGCAGCGTCTCAGTGTCCGCTGAATCGAATTGCTCAGACCAATCGACGATGTCTCCGGATTCAGGGATCTCTGGCCAGTCGTCCTTCAATCGTTTGATTTCAACGATGGTGTTCGGTGCCTGTTGCTGAATGAGTCCGCAGACCGACCGAACAAACTTCGCCCCCGGTTCATCGTTGTCCGGCAGAATGTAAACCCGCTTGCCTTCGAGAACCGACCAGTCTGATTTCTCCGCAGCTCCCGAACCGCCGGCCGATGTCGTCGCGACCAGTCCGAGACTCACGGCAGCGTCGGCTGATTTCTCGCCCTCGCAGATCCAGACTTCGGGGGATTCAATCAGTTCCCTCAGACGATACAACGGGCGAGGTTCAGCCATGGCCGAAGTGATCCAGCCGCCGGGAACTGCAGACACTTGCCGAATTTCCTTTCTTCCGTCTGACAGGTTCCATCGGTAAACCGCCCCTGCGTCCGAACTGTCAGCGTTGCGATATCGCCAGCCCGAATCTGGTTTGCGTTGCTCCGTCAGGATGCCAGACTGAACCATTCCATAGGCCAGCGCGTCCGCCGCTTTGTCTGATGTTGAATGAACTGTCTTCGGCTTCGATTCCGGCTGGCTGGCTGGCTTGCGGTGTCCGTTGCTGGGTTGTCCGAGCGCATCCGCCACCAGCTTCAGTGAGCCTTGAAAGGTTACGCCATTCATCCACTGGATGACCGCGAACCCGTCGCCATTGCGTTCACTGAAACAATGATTGCAGAACAGCCCGCCGGTCTCTGCAATGTCATCGAGTGCCCTGAACCGATCAGTCCCCCCGCATTGTGGGCAGGGACCATGAACCTTTGGGTTCAGCTGTTCGGCAGACAGTCCGCAGACAGTCCGCAGAATATCTGGCCAGCGTCCGGCCGCTTGTCGTTTCACTTCTTCGGCCTGCAAACGGCCGTTGATTGTCCCCGATTTCATTGATAGACTTCCGTTCTATTGTGTGTTGCTTGTATCTCGAATCAGCCTGCCAGCCGATTCACTTCTGAAGAGCTTGAACCCACGGTGCCACCCGGGATTCAAGCTTTTCGTTTTTGGTCTCTGCAGATTCCGGAAACAGCGTTTGCTGCTTTGCTGGAAGCCGCCCCGTCTTGAGAATGCCCGCCACCGCCGCCGGGGTGATGCCGAGTTGATTCACAATGAAGTCAACCGGCTTGTTCAGATCCGTCAGCAGCCGAACCGCTTCAACGATCTCTGATTCCCGGCCGCTCATAACACCGCATCCAATCGTTCAGACGCGAACAAGTCGAAGTCGTCTGACTTCGTCTCAGGGACTGTTCGCCATGCAGGTTCACCGAGTAGCGTTGCAAGGTTTTCGGGGCTGATGCCGATACGACTGGCGAGCGTCTCAAGGGAATCGCCCTGGCGTCGGCGGTCTCGAGCTTCGTCGATGATGTGGCCGGGAACGTAGGGTAGACTCATACTGTCACCTCATCGGCTTGTGCATACCTTGCCAGCTCCCAAAGTTCATCACATGCCTGGCTAAACTTTGCGGTTCCCTTGCGGCCCTGAATCGCGTTTAGGATTTCATCAATGTTCATACTTCACCGCCTTCCTGCAACATGGCCGCATCGGTGATCTTGTGCAGCGCCGCCCACGGGATCCGCTTTGCGTTCCGGATGGAGACTGAAGGCAGCTCGCCGTCTCTCATCATGGCGTAAACACTGGTGCGGCACATGTTCAGGAATTCGGCCGCTTCCTGTACTGTCGCGAGCCCGTCCCGAGGTGCCGAGGTCGGGTGCCGCCGCTCGTGCCTGCTGTTTTTTTCTTCTGATGCCGTAATCATTGTTTCGCCCCGCATGACTGGTGTGAAAGGTGTCTCAGTGGTGTTCACTGGACGTCATGTGGGCAACGGTAACGCACAAAAGCCGATTGAAAATCGCGTTTTCAATCGGCTTTTGCTTTTGCGGACCTAGTGCGGACCTAGTGCGGACCTACGTCTTTTTGGCCTTCGTTTTCCCTTGTCTCCATGCCGCAACAGCCGCCGCTCGCATGGATGGCAGGTAGATATTCGTATTGATCAGGGCGTTCTCATCGTAACGGACTGAGCGGTCCAATGGCTTGCTGTCCGGGTGCTGTAGTAGAGGATCCATCTTCAAGTTCCGTTGGAACTTGTCGACGCTAATGCCGAGTGATTTGCAGAGCAATCCTTTCGGGATCTTCTCCAAAGTGTACTGTCGTTGTGGGCGTTCCGATTCGCGGATCAACTCCAGCCATTTTCGCAAGAATGCCACCGATTCAATGGTTGGCATCTCCCACGCGGGATCAAAGTGTTCAGGGCCAAATTCAAGTTCCAGCTTCCACGGCAAATAGTGCCACAGCTGCGCAAGGTAGCCGCGAGTCAGATTGCGTCCGGATGCCGCTGAAATCATACGAGGGTCACTGCCCAGCAATTGAATTAAACACCGTGCGTGATTGTGTGAATGTTCTTCGGCCTGCGTGGAAATGTTCCAGTGATGTAATTCGAGGCAGGTACAAAGAGCGTCGAGTTCGCAACAAACATGCGCCGCATCGACGGTGTGACTTGCTGGCATTGTTTCGACTTTCCGTAAGTCGATGCCCGAATTGAAAAGAGAACACGCCAGTCGGTTCGGATGCCGACGTTCCCCCGCTAAAGGTAGGCGTGTCTCTGTGCCAAATACCGCCATTCGTACCGCCATTCGGCGTAGACAATGGCGGTATTCAGTGTACTACGGCGAACAACTAGTGTACAGAGAGAATCCAGAAACCTAGTGTTTTTGCTTCTCAAACGAACAATGGCGTACACTAGTAAACTGCCGATTCTTCCTCTGAAAATCCTGGTGTCGGGGGTTCAATTCCCCCTCTGCCCATCAATGAAAACAAAGGGTTTCCGAAAAAATCGGGAACCCTTTGTTCGTTAAATATCGCCATCAATAACCCCAATCCTGGGGGGCTGGCTCAATCGGCTGAAACAGAATCGCCTTTGCAGCCGTCGACTCGGTACTTCATCGCAGCTTAGCCTTCGGGCAACGTGGCGCCCCGAGCGTTTCGGGCTTTCTCCGCCAAGTTGTGACCTTTCACAATTTCACGGCTGGCGAATGAGTGCTGATGAATCCCGCCAATGTTCGCCTTTTCTCTGTACTGTTCAGTAAATCCATCGCGCGGTCATAGCATGAACACGCTCATCATTTGCGAGCACTTCTGCCCTTCCCAGGGGAAAGACCGACGCAACTCAGCTTCCTGTCCAAAGCCGCAGGCCGAGAATTCCTGAATCGGCACTATCTGCCAGAAGAAACTTGTGTGGTACAGTGAGCCGCTACCTGGGGAGATTCGCTGAAAGGCTCTGGGTTTGGAATTTTACGGGTTCGGCAAGCGACGATTCTGCGCGAACCGTCTTCAGGATTTCTCCCAGATGCCTCCAGCACAATTAAAGCCAGGCGGGCGATCACACCAGTCCGCGTTTTTTTCGCAACGACCATTCTGCTGACATCAGCAGCACAAGGGCGAGCAGCATGAACCAGTTGTCCCAAAGACTCATCTGTTGCCGGCGGGCGAGCGACAGGCCGGGGAGTCCTTCTTTGGCCCACGTGTCGAGCTTCACCTGAAGTTGTTCGGGTGTCAGAAATTCGCCACCACTGGCGTGCGAGATTTCTCGCAGCATTGCAAAATCGGCGACCGGGTTATCCAGTTCGGGATCACGCGCATTGACATGAAAACGCGTCACCGCGATCCCGGCCAATGCCGCTCCGTTTTTGCTGGCTTTCACGCGAGCCCAATAATCGCCGGGTTCCATTGTCTGATCAAAATCGGCAACGCTCATGCCTGTGCTGGCCTGAGGTGTCAGGGGATGAATCCTGCCTTTGGGGTCAGTAACTTCGACCTCAAAGACCGCATCCGGTACAGGATTCTTTTGCGCATCACGGACGCCGAACGACAATTCCGTCGGCTGGCCGGGTGTGAGATCACGCGGCGTGGCGGTGATCCAGACAGGCTGCTCATCGTCAGTTTCCTTTCGCGTCAGCCAGAACACGACCTGTCGCCAGAAGCGATTATGTTCTTCCATAAAGCCATTGGTGCACCACAGCCACGTCGAGTCCCCGGCGAACGCGAGGGCTCGTGAAGGTCCGACTTCATGGCCGATGAGAAGTGGAAAGCCCTGATCGGAAACTGCGAGTATCTGCGCCAGCGAATTATTTCGAGGAATCAGCAGATTTGCTCCGGGCAGGGGCGGCAGTTGCGCCCATCGTTCCCGATTCTGTTCGGGAGCTGCGATCTGCAACATATAATGACTGAGGCTGTCGCGAGCCGGCATCATCTGTTGAGCCTGATCAACCTGTTTGTTTTCGGCGGGCAGTTCGACGGGAAACAGAGGTTCCAGAAGCGTCTGGCCATATCCTCCCTGTCCAAAGTTATTATGCCCGCCGGTCATCATCAAACCGGCTCCCTGATTGCAGGCGCGAACAAGCCCCGCCATTTGTTCAGGAGTGAATGCTGAGGCCGGCACGTCGCCAATGATGTATCCGTCATAGCTGCCTGGCTGAAAAAATTTATCCGGGATTCTGGTTCGGCCGCTCAATTTGCCGCCAAGCACGCGTTGATAGTCGACCTGAATTCGGCTGCTGTCATTGATCTCCCGAATCCACTTCTGCTCAGGTCGACTGGTATCAAAATAAGCGATGCGAATTCCGCCACGGCGAACTCGTATGATCGTCTCCACGCGGTTATTGGTTTTTCGCACCTCACCGGGCAACGGTTCGGCTTCAACGGCAAGCTTGATATCCCCCAGCTGGTCGGGTGCAATTTGCAGCTGCACAAAACGTTCTTCGGAGGATTCCGCGGGAGTCACACTGACGACCGACTTTGTATCCTGAGTCAGCGGAACCGCTTCCATCGGTCCGCTTTCTCCTTCACGTTTTCCCGTGCGGTTTTCCTGCAGAACTCGCAGGGTGACGTTCTGCCCCTGAGCGCCGGCGGCTTTCAGGCGGACGCGAATCATCAAGACGTTGCCCTGAAAAACTTCGCGAGACAGATCAAGATCATCCAAAGCCAGATCGAGTGAAGCACTGCCAGCTTCAGTACTTCCGAAACCAACTGTATAGATTGCTCGCTGTTGTCGGCCGAACAGACGGGCCACCTGGACGGGATCAACATCCAGGATACCCGACGCGGCCTGACGCCCGTCGCCGAGCATTAATACGGCAGGAACTCGCCCTCGCGCAATTTCTTCGGACGTGAGTTCCAGAACTCGGCCAAGGGCGGTCATCGTTCCGTCGGTGGCATCCTGCGGCGTCTCCACGGATTTCAGAACATCGGCGTAATCGCGAAAACGGATCTCGGCTTTTTCTGCGATCGATTTAAAACTGGGCGCGGCGGATTCCAGCGTCTTCAGCAGTGCCTGGCGCCGCGTTCCCGCACCCGGCACATCTTCTGTCTGCATACTGCGACTGGAATCGCTCAGGACATAGAGAATGGCTTCGGACTTGTCGTTGCTTTCAAAGACAGCAATCGGCCGCAACAGCAACAGGCAGATGAGAACGAGAATGGCCAGTCGCAGGCCGATGAGCGTTCGCCGCCAGCCCGCCGATAAGTGGCGAATTCGCCGCGGGTACGCCAGCCACGTGACGGCCAGCATTGCCACACAGGCAAGCAGCGTCAGGGCCAACGACCAGACTGGCTCAAAGTGAACGGACATGGGAATTCAGGAGTTCAAGTGAACCATGTTCTTTCGTCCGACGTCGGTGGCACACAATCCCTGTGGAAAATGGTCCGACCGATCGGCGTGGGAAGCATAACAGATTCACTCCCCGAAACAGTTCCCCGGCCCCCACTTCTATCCGATCACCCGGCACTCATCACTTTTGCAGTGACCGTTTGATCGTGAGGCAGACGGCAGGAACGCGTAACACAGGTTTCTGACCACGAAAGACACGAAACACACGAAAGGGAAGACAGGGCGAGGCTGAGTGATGATTTCAAGCAGGTAGTGCAAAGTCGATATGAACCCCCGAGATAAACTCGGGGGCGTTTGGAATTAGGATTGCTCGCCCCTGACCTAGCGTCAGGGGTTCTGCCGGCGTTGCACCAGGCATGCGGGGCGCCCTCATACGAAAACGGCAGGATCAGCGGCTTGGTCTCTTAGCTTTGTCTCTGGGCTGGGGGAGGGGAAATGGGCGTGAAAATGGTGAGCTGAAAGGGTTTCTGGCAGCCGCTTTTCTCTGATCCGGCAGAAGACAGACGGGAATGCTTGTTTTGTAACCCCAACCGTGAAACAATTTGAAGGTCAAAACTGGCGGAATCCGTGAACCCGTTGCCCCACTCAATGGTCAAGTGTTCCGGCCGGGAAGAGGCTCACCGAATATTCTTCAACAGAAATCGGTCGGTGAAGACGGTTACGAATTGCGGAATGCTCGAAAGTAACCGTGGCCTTCGTGTGAAGCGCCATTAAAAGACAAAAACGATTGACTGAATGGGTTGTCCCTGAACCATGCTGAATTCGCTCCGAGCTTTCTCTTCTGCAGCTTCACGGTCAATGACCGTCGACACTTCATGTGTTGATGCTGCCGTCGCGTGCTCGCGAATTGCGGCGGACGTTACCACTGTCAATGTGGGTGTGAAACGCGCGGCCGCGTCCAAACGGGCCATTCTGCCACTTAGCTGACCGTGTCCTGATCACGTGTGTCAGCGAATCCTGGTGGCAAATTCGATGCGCACACGCCGTTCCGACCGGTTGTCGGAAGAAAAAATAATTGACTTGGCGAGCGGCAGGGTGTCAACCGTCCGTGTTGTCACTGGTCATCACGGTAGCGGAAGCCGCCAAGGCTTTCGGCATTCCAGGTAGACCAATAAGCCAACCGAAACACGTGGCGCGTTCCGCTACGATGAGAATTGAAAAAGGGATGACCCACATGGAAGATATTCGCGGCAATCAGTATCCAGCTCCGTTTCGCCCATCTTACGGTGCGCCGGAAGCGACCGGTTTGTATGATCCTCGAAATGAACACGACAACTGCGGCGTGGGTTTTGTCGCTCACATCAAGGGCCAGCGATCACGTCAGATTGTTGACGATGCCGATCGAATTCTGCGACACATGGATCACCGCGGTGCCTGTGGATGCGAATCTAACACCGGCGACGGAGCCGGTATGCTCACCGCTCTGCCGCACAAATTTCTGAAGCGAGTCGCCAAAGAGGATATTGGTATCAAGCTGCCGGAAGCCGGTAAGTACGGCGCGGGGATTGTCTTTCTGCCTCAGGATGAAGCTCAGCGAGCCGTCTGCAAGAAGACCGTGGAAGAATTTATCGTTCAACAGGGTCAGACGCTGCTCGGCTGGCGTCCGCTGCCGGTTGACTACGATAAGGCCGACATTGGCAAGACGGCTCGCGCGTGTGCACCGTATATGGAGATGCTGTTCGTGGGCGGCGCCGAGGGGCTGGACAAGGACGCTCTGGAGCGGCAGCTGTTCATTATCCGCAAGTTGTCGAGCCACAAGCTTCGCAACAGCGACATGTCTCAGGCATTGCTGTTCTACGTCTGTTCACTGTCGACCAAGCTGATCATCTACAAGGGGATGCTCACGTCGTTCCAGGTTCTGCCTTTCTTTAGGGACCTGCAGGCCGAAGATTACGACACTCACCTGGCCATGGTTCACTCCCGCTTTGCCACAAACACATTTCCAAGCTGGGACCGAGCTCAGCCGCTGCGATTTATGTCGCACAATGGCGAAATCAACACTGTGAAGGGCAACTCTAACTGGATGTTTGCTCGACAGGGCATGATGAAGAGCGAACTCTTTGGCGATGATATCAAGAAGCTGTTCCCGATCGTTGAGCCGCATACATCGGACTCGGGCTGTTTCGATAATGCTCTGGAGATGCTGTATCACTCCGGCAGCACGCTGCAGGAAATTGTCATGATGATGGTACCGGAAGCCTGGCAGAATCATCAGACAATGCCGGAAGACAAGCGTGCCTTCTACGAATTCTACTCGTCCGTTCAGGAGCCATGGGACGGGCCAGCCTCCATTTCCTTCACCGACGGTCACTTCATCGGTGCCACGCTGGACCGTAACGGTCTGCGACCAAGCCGCTACTACGTCACCAAAGACGATAGGGTCGTCATGGCCAGCGAAGTGGGCGTGCTGGATATTGAGCCGCAGAATGTGGCTTACAAGGGACGCCTGCAGCCGGGCCGAATGTTCCTGGTGGATTTCGAACAGGGCCGCATCATTGACGATGAAGAGCTAAAGAAGGAAGTTGCGTCTCGCCGTCCGTACAAGCAGTGGGTTCAGGAACAGCGGATTCGTCTGGAAGAACTGCCAAAGAAGACTCCGCCTGAACGGCTGACCGGCCAGGAGCTGTTGAATCGCATGCAGGCGTTTGGATACACATCCGAAACCATGAACTTCATGCTGCTGCCGCTGATCAAGGCGGACAAGGATCCGATCGGGTCCATGGGCAACGACGCGGCTTTGGCCTGTCTGAGCGACCAGCCGCGCATGCTGTACGATTATTTTCATCAGCTGTTCGCCCAGGTGACCAATCCGCCGATCGATTCGATCCGCGAAGAAGTCATTATGTCTCTGGAATGCTACATCGGCCCGGAAGCCAACCTGCTCGACACGAAGAAGGAAAGCTGTCACCGGCTTGCGATTCCTCATCCGATTCTGACCAATCATCAGATGGCCAATCTGAAGGGCATCAACCATCGCGGCTGGAAGTGCCGCGTCATTGACATTACGTATCCTAAAGCAGACGGTGTCGCTGGCCTTCGAACGGCACTGGATCGTATCTGCAAGGAAGCTCGCGAAGCGATCGCAAACGGTTACAGCCTGGTGGTGCTTTCTGATCGCAAGATCAGTTCGGACCGCGTTCCTGTCAGTTCGCTGATGGCTACAGGGGCCGTGCATCATCACCTGGTGCGTCACGAAGAGCGAACTCAGATCGGCCTGCTGGTAGAATCAGGCGAAGCTCGCGAAGTGCATCACTTCTGTCTGCTGATTGGCTACGGAGCCGACGCGGTGAATCCTTACCTGGCTCTGTACGCTTTGCGGCAGGCTCGTCTGGACGGCAAGCTCACGGACGACTGGGATGATGATCGCATCATCGCCGCCTATCGATCGGGCGTGGCTCACGGCATGCTCAAGGTCATGGCCAAGATGGGCATTTCCACGCTGCAAAGTTACAAGGGTGCTCAGATCTTTGAAGCTCTGGGTCTGGCCGATGACGTGGTGAATCTCTGTTTTGCCGGCACCTCAAGCCGCATCAAGGGCGTCAACTTTGACATCCTTGCGACAGAAGCGCTGATGCGTCATCACGTGGGCTTCCCGGAAAATCCGGACAGTATTTCACACGACCTGCCGAACCAGGGACTTTACGCCTGGCGTCGACAGGGTGAAAAGCATGCGTGGAATCCGCACACGATCGGACGCATTCAGCAGGCTGCTCGAACCGGCGATAAGTCGGCGTACAAGGACTTTTCAAAGCTCGTGAACACCGAGACCACTCGGTCGTGTCATCTGCGAGGCCTGTTGAAGTTCCGCAAAGGCGATTCTGTTCCGTTGGCGGAGGTGGAATCTGCTGCGGATATTGTGAAGCGTTTCTGCACCGGGGCGATGAGCTACGGTTCGATTTCAGCCGAAGCGCATGAGTCACTGGCGATTGCCATGAACCGCATCGGCGGCAAGAGCAATACCGGTGAAGGTGGCGAGCGATACGATCGCTTTGAGCCTATGGAGAATGGCGATTCGCGTCGTTCGGCCATCAAGCAGATTGCCTCGGGGCGTTTCGGCGTGACGTCGTGGTATCTGACGAACGCGGACGAATTGCAGATCAAGATCGCTCAGGGAGCAAAGCCGGGTGAAGGCGGGGAACTGCCTGGTCACAAGGTCGACAAGACGATCGCAGAAACCCGCATGTCAACGCGAGGCGTCGGTCTTATCAGTCCTCCGCCGCACCATGACATTTATTCTATTGAAGACCTGTCACAGCTGATCTTCGACCTGAAGAACACCAACCGACGAGCTCGGATCAGCGTCAAGCTGGTTTCAGAAGTCGGCGTGGGCACGATTGCGTCGGGGGTCGCCAAGGGACACGCGGACAACATCCTGATTTCAGGTTTTGAAGGCGGCACGGGTGCTTCACCACTGACCAGCATCAAGCATGCCGGTCTGCCATGGGAACTGGGGATCGCAGAAACCCATCAGACTCTGGTGATGAACGATCTGCGAAGCCGTGTTCGTCTGCAGACCGACGGCCAGCTGAAGACCGGGCGCGACGTGGTGATGGCTGCGATGCTGGGTGCAGAAGAGTTCGGCTTTGCGACAGCACCGCTGATTACTCTGGGCTGTATCATGATGCGAAAGTGTCATCTGAATACCTGCCCTGTCGGCATCGCGACTCAGGATCCTGTTCTTCGCAAGAAGTTCCAGGGCAAGCCGGAACACGTTGTGAATTATCTGTTCATGGTCGCTGAGGAAACTCGCGAGATCATGGCAGAGCTGGGCTTCCGCACGATCAATGAAATGGTCGGACGCGTTGACATGCTGGAATTGGATCCGACCGTGACTCACTGGAAGGCCAGCCAACTGGATCTGTCGCCGATTCTGACTCCGGCGAAGAAGCCTCATGAGGGCGTTCAGACCTATTGCACAATCAGCCAGGATCATGCTCTGGACAATGTTCGGGACATGGAACTGCTGCAGAAGTGCGAGCCTGCTCTGAAGGACAGGAAGCATGTTCGGATCGACACCACGATTCAGAATATCGATCGTGCGTTCGGGACGATTCTCAGCAACGAAGTGAGTCGGGCTCATGGAGCCAACGGGCTGCCGGCAGAAACGATTCACATCAAGGCAAAGGGATCGGCCGGCCAGAGCGTTGGAGCGTGGCTGGTTCATGGCATCACGATCGAAATTGAAGGTGACGCGAACGATTATGCAGGCAAGGGCTTGTCCGGCGGCCGGCTGATTGTTTATCCGCCGAAGGGGGTTTCCTTCAAGGCGGAAGACAACATCATCATCGGCAACGTGGCTCTGTACGGAGCGACGTCCGGTGAAGCGTACTTCAGTGGAATCGCGGCCGAACGTTTTTGCGTGCGAAACTCTGGAGCGACCGCGGTGATTGAAGGCTGCGGCGATCACGGTCTGGAATACATGACCGGTGGTCGAGCCGTGATCCTTGGCCAAACAGGACGCAACTTTGCCGCCGGTATGTCCGGTGGTGTGGCTTACGTCTACGATTCAGACAACAAGTTTCTTGTGAACTGCAATCTGGAAATGGTGGCTTTGGAAGACATGGTCGAAGAGGCTGACGTTCAGGAACTGCGGACATTGATCGAGAACCATCTTCGTTTTACCGGTTCAGCGGTTGCGAAGAAGATCCTCGACAGCTGGACCCCGTCGCTGAAGCAGTTCCGCAAGGTCATGCCCGTCGACTACAAACGAGCCCTCAAAGAAATGGCCGCCGAGCAAATGGCAAAAGCGTAAGTCTAAGTCGATCAATAAGCGTTGGCTCGTTGCCTTTGGCTCCGCGAAAGAACGCTACTTTCGCGGAGCGAAAGGCGACAATTATTGATCGAACGAGACTTAGCGATCTGACACAGTCGCCGACTGTTCGCCGATCAGTGGTTCAGCGATTGATTCGCTCGCTACTCGCAGGCGCAGGCTGTGGTTGCCGCTTCGAATGCACTGGGCAGAGATCTCGTAGACGACATCTTCGCCAGGCTCAATGGCAGGCAGTGAGCGGAAGACCATCACTCCGTTTTCTGCGATATGAGCCGACGGTCCATCCGCTTCGAGCAGCTGAACTCCTGAAGGCAATTCGCACGACATGCCGACGTTCGTAGCTGCTCGGCTGCCGGTGTTTCGAATGTGAACTTCCCACTTCACGTTCTCGCCCTTAATCAGCTGCGTGTCGCTGGCTGAAATCTTCAGCTCCAGAGCCGCCATGCCTTCAACAGTGGTGGAATAGTCACAGGTTGTGACATGACCGTGTTCAGATATAACGCCCGCCTGATGAACCAGTTCGCCAGTCTCCGTGGCCCGCAGAGTCAGCAGGAAGCTGCTTTCCTCCTCCGGCTGCAGGGTCCCCACGAACCACTCGATGGAATGGTCAACTTTGCTGTACTTCCCGCCTCGATCAGCCGTGACGAATTCGAAACCGTCCGGCAGTCGATACTTGGCTCGCACGTTGGCCGACGGCACATTTCCGGCATTGGAAACCGTCATCGTGTAATCGCTGGTTCGGCCAGTCATCTGTTCGGGCGGGCCTGCAATTTCGATACTCAGCTGTGGTTCTGAAACTATCACGTTGGCCAGAGTTTCTTCGGTGAGATCTCCGTCCGCGATGGCTCGCACGGCAAGATTCTGAGCTCCGCCTTCAACGGCTGTGACGCTCAACTTGGCCTGTCGTGATTCCCCAGGATTCAGTGTTCCAATTTCAATGGACAGGATTCGGCCGCTGCGATGTTCCAGGCCCGCCGGAATGGCCGCCTGAATGATCACATTGCTGGCGATACCGGTCCCTGGGTTGTTGACGCGAACGACATAACTCACCTGCTGTCCGACTTCCACGGATTCAGGGCCGACGACCTCAACGGCCAGCATCGGCTCCTGCACGGAGAACTCCGTTGATGAGTAACCTGTGAGCCGCACAAAGGCATCAAGTCGAACTCCGCCACGTTCACGAGGAATCATCTTCAGTGAAACTGTTCGAGTTTCGCCTGGCTTGAGTTCTCCAAAAGTCCACGTCGGCTTTTCTGATCCCTGCATCGGCGCGGGTGTGGATTCCAGAATCTCGACCTCGTCTGGAATCACAGCTTCCGTCAGCACGCTTTGAACAACAAACTTGCTCGTATTCTGAACAACCAGATCCACATCACATTCCTGGCCGACGTTAAATTCTCCGCGTCGAATCCATTGAACGGTGATTCCCGGTGACTGTGGACCATCATCGAGTTTCGACGCGGACGCTGTTGTGGCAGCGGCTGGCATCCCTGGTCGGGCTGACATTGCAGACGTGTCGGCAACAGTCTTCGGCATCCCGGCTTTTGGCATGTCAGGATTTGGCGGATCCGCATCCGGCATGAACTGCGACCTTGGTTTTCGTGAGTTCGTGTTGGACACCGCTGGCGTCTTTGCCGCAGCCGACTTTCGGTTCACAAGCGGCTCCGCTTTCTCTTCGCCGTCCATCATTTCAGCGGATGGCTCGAACAGTTCGTTCTGAGGGGCGTTGGCGGTTTTCTTCCGAGCATTGTTCAAGAAGTCGGCAAAAGGATTGCCTTCTTCCGCTGGCTCGAATTCTTCTGAAAGGTCATCTGGCTGGCTGGCGGTCCTGATCACCGGGCTGTCGGCGGGTGTGTCATTTTCCTGCAGCGAGGCCTGGCGAACTATGCCCTGGCTTTCGGCGATTGGACGCTCGTCGCTGCCTTCAGTTGCCTGAGCCGCCGACAAGTTTTTCAGGCGTGCGGCAGCGGATGTCTTAATGTCTTTTGCTGCAGCCGTAAGAGCACCAGGAGGCGATGACTTTACTGCCGCCGGGGACTTTTCATTCGATGCGGCTGCGACCGATTTTGGCGGGAATGGCTTGCCCACAGATTTCGTGGCAACTGCAGGCTTGGCGGTGGATACAGCAGCTGGGGAGGCCCCGGTTGGAGCTTTGGTCGCGGCCGCCGTTGCAACCGTAGGTCGAGCCGGGCTGCGTTCGCGCATTCTGATTTGAGCGGTCTTCAGTGCCAGAGCTTTTGGTGACTCCGATGATGGAGTCTCTTCCGTCCTCGGAGAAAAATACGTGACGGAGGCTTTAGAATCCTGCGCTCCCGTTCGCTTCGCTGCCATGCGACCATTGTCGCGGTCCCATTCTGCGAATGGATCATTTTCCTGGCCCTGCACGATGGCAGTTCCAAAGATTACCAGGCACAGCGCACTCAGGGCAGACCGTCGAATCGGCATGGGAAATCTCCAGCGACAGGGGCTCGCTTAATGTTCGAATTGCAGCGCGAATGTCGCATGACACAACGCCTGCTCATCGAATCATCGATCGTAGCGATCGTGCCGCTTGAGAAGATTTGGGGAAATGTGACGGTTGTAATGCCGGAACTCTGAAGATTAGGCTATTAACTATGCCCAAGTGGTCTGTTGCTCGCACTGGTTCGGCATTTTCTGCCAGTGGATCGAATGGAGCTCGCGCTCGGCGGCTTTCAGGATGACAAAAAGGCCAGCAACAGTCTTCAACGATCTTCAGACGTGGCGGTCAGGAATAGAGCAGGTAGTCGCGGCGTTCACGAGCCCAATCTGGGTCAGCCTCAAAAAGACTGTTGTCGGGATCAGCTCCGGGCTGCAAGGATTCTCGCAGTTGCTCACTGCCGCTGATAATGTCGATGGGCATCAACGCCGTTTCATATTCATAAGGCGGCTTGTTCCATTGGAAGGCGTCGCCATACAACCTGACACACAACTGCAGCAGTCTGACTGTCATCTCATACGACCGAAACGCCGCGCGGTCAGTCACATGAATGGACACACCGCCGCAGCTTTGACCGGCCCACTTATCAAACGAAGGTGTGAAACGGACGGGCAGGAAACGCACTCCGGCAAGTTCCAGGTTCTGCAGCTCGGTACAGAATTCCGGAGGATCAATGAACGGTGCGCCGAAACATTCAAACGGCACTGTCGTGCCACGGCCTTCTGACAGGTTTGTTCCTTCCAGCAGCACCTGCCCGGGGTACACGATGGCGGTTTCGATAGTCGGCATATTGGGTGACGGCGGGACCCAGATGCGACCAGTCTGCTCGCAGTCCAGATTCCGCGACCGGCCTGTCATAGGAATGACGGTCAGGTCCGCATAGATCTGAAAAGAGAGGTTGAAGTAAGTCGCGAGCTCCCCGATTGTCATTCCGTGTCGCATGGGAATGCTGGCTTCACCTACGAAGCTGCGGAATTCTGTTTTCAGCGTTGGCCCTTCAATGATTTCACCACCGATCGGATTGGGACGATCAAGCACCAGGACCGGCAAATTCCTCGCAGAACATTCCTGCAGACAGTAGAGCATCGTCCAAATGAAAGTATAAACTCGAGTTCCCACATCCTGCAGATCAATGACCAGGCAATCAATCGCTTCCAGCATTTCGTCCGTGGGGCGACGAGTCGAACTGTAGAGACTGTAGACCGGAACACTCAACTGCTGATGCCAGCCATGACCGGTCTCAACCATGTTCGCCTGCTGCTCACACCAAAGGCCATGCTGAGGCGACAGGATGGCTTTCAGCTGCCCAGGAAACTGATCCGCCAGAACATCGCACGCCAGCCGCACATTGCGATCTACCGATGCGCGATTCATGACGATGCCGAAACGTCGCTGCTGCAGGCAGGTCTTCTGTTCTTCACAGAGCCGCTCCAGTCCGATCCGCAGGTCACTCGGCAACAGACGTTTGGACATTTTACTTTCCGCGGACGTCGATGCAGATAACGTTGTGGTCGTCGCGCACAAACAGAAAGCCGTTGGCAAGCGACGGCGCCTGGCGAGTCGTTTCCATCACGCTGGCCCGGCCCAGTTCGTGAAACGCGGTCGGCGACGCCTCCACAATAATCACTTCGCCGTTCATCGTGGTCAGAAACAGCTTGCTGTCGGCCAAGATCAGATTGCTCTTTCCAAAGCGCGGCTTTTGCCACATCGTCTTCTGATCTTTTAGCCGAATGCAAACCAGATTGGTGATCGGTCCGGCGCTGCCGCTGTTATCCAGTCCATACAAATGCCCGTCATGGATCACTGGCGTCTGCCATTCGGCCCGCAGCTGACTGTCCTTGCCCAGTGAGGACCAGACTTCCGTGGCAGCCAATGTTTTTCCGCTGGCCGCAATCTGAAGAATCGCAGAACCGTGGTTTTCACCAGCAGAGATCAGGACACTGTTGTCGTCGATCTGCACCGGGCACGCAGTGTTGCAGTCATATTCTGTTGGAAAAGAATAATCCCACAACACCGTGCCGTCCGTGTCGATGCCGAACGCGCCCGTGGCCGTGAGACTTACGATCTGAATCTTTCCAGCCAGGGTCAGCAGCACTGGCGATGAGTACCCCGCTTTGCCTCGACCAGACTTCCAAAGCACTTTTCCGGTCTGGACGTCAAAAGCGGCGACGGCCTGGGATTCGCTGCCCGTGTGGACAATAACCTGCTGATCGATCACCAGCGGTGAGCATGACATCCCATACTCCGAAGCTGTGCCTTTTAACAACTTCGGAACATCGACTGTCCACAGTTCCTTGCCATCCTTCACGGAAAAGGCCGCGAGAATTCCTTCCCCTGTGAACGCGAATGCTCGTCCGTCCGCAACGGCCGGAGTCGCGCGCGGTCCGTTGCCCATCGCGTTTTCGTAGGCGGCCGCAAACGGTGTTCGCCAGATTTGTTTTCCATCCTTCGCATTCAGGGCCACGATGGACAGTTTCTGCTCATCCTGAAACAACGTGAAGGCCAGACCGTCGCTGACGGCAACGCTGGACATGCTGACGCCAAGCGGTGTTCGCCATACGACCTTTGGCCCGTCCGCCGGCCATTCACTGACAAGTCCGGTTTCAGCCGAAATGCCATTGCGGTTCAGGCCCAGAAACTGCGGCCAGTCGGCAGCCATGGCTGCTGATCCCGTGAGGCAGACTGCCAGGGCACATTTGATCGACATCCCAATCGAAACGCTCATCGCCATCTCCATAACTTTTAAAGGCAGGCAGAAGTAAGCCATCACGCTCAAGTAATTGGGCGAACATCGTTTAACACTGAAACTTTTGCCGGGCTGCTTACCAGCCCAGGATGTGAGCAAAGATCAAAGGAGCAACGATGGTGGCATCCGATTCGATGATGAATTTCGGAGTCTCCACGCCCAGTTTTCCCCAGGTGATTTTTTCGTTCGGTACGGCCCCGGAATAACTGCCGTAGCTGGTGGTGGAATCGCTGATCTGACAGAAGTAACCCCACAGCGGCACACTGTTACGCTGAAGGTCCTGATGCAGCATAGGGACGACGCAGATTGGAAAATCTCCGGCGATGCCGCCGCCGATCTGAAACATGCCGATGGAATTCTTTGCACTGGCCTGCGTATAGAATTCGGCCAGCCACGTCATGTACTCAATTCCCGTACGGACGGTGTGGACATTTTTGATGTCGCCGCGAATAACAGCGGCCGCGTACATGTTGCCGAGCGTTGCGTCTTCCCAGCCGGGGACAATGATCGGCAGATTTTTTTCCGCCGCTGCCAGCATCCAGGAATCCTTTGGATCGATCTGATAGAACTCCTGGTACTTGCCGCTGAGCAGCACCTGATAGAAGAACTCATGCGGGAAAAACCGTTGGCCGGCCTGATCCGCGGCCGTCCAAACTTCCAGCATCGCTGTTTCCATACGGCGCATCGCTTCGCCTTCCGGAATACATGTGTCAGTGACGCGATTCATGTGGCGATTCAGCAGGGCTTCTTCGTCCTGCGGCGACAGCTGGCGATAGTGAGGAACGCGCTCGTAAAAATCATGAGCCACCAGGTTAAAAACGTCCTCTTCCAGATTCGCGCCGGTGCAGGAAATCAGATGCACCTTATCCTGACGAATCATTTCAGCGAGCGATAGTCCCAACTCTGCGGTGCTCATCGCTCCGGCCAGAGTGATCATCATCTTGCCACCCGATGACAGGTGCTGATGGTAGCCTTTCGCGGCGTCCACGAGCGCGGCGGCATTGAAGTGTCGGTAGTGGTGGTTGATGAACCGAGTAACTGAGCCGTCAGCTTTGGGAGAATGAGCCATTGCAGAAACTTTGTTTTCCAGAGTCAGGAGATTCCATGAGATATCACGCCAATTCCGAGCCAGGTCGGTCGCCGGCGCTGATCACTGCCGTGAATGGTAGTCGACTGGACTCGCAGGTCCACTCCAGGAGTCCAGCCGCACTCAAATGCACGCGAAACAGCGACCGACTAACCAATGAACAGCGGCTTCATGTGGCGATCGTAAATATTTTCCGTCACCTGCTTTGCCACAATCGCCTCATTGGCTTTCAGCAGATCCGTGTACCGCGTCCCCGCCGTTGCCGCTACCTTGAAGGAAACATGCAGCAACTGACGAACGTGGGGATTGAACTGCGGATGCCCGGGAATGTGACGCAACGCGCTGGCCAGTTGTGAACCCGTCCAGCCGTTGACCGTCGCGGCTGAAGGTAGCTGACTGCGATCAATATCGATCACACTGGCGTAGGGCGCACAAAGTTCATCCACATGTTCCAGGGCGTAAGCGTAGATTTCTTTGGCCAGCACCAGACCATCACCGCCAGCTTCGGCGAGCCCTATCAGTTCTTCCAGCCAGGTTGTTCCGGCCGTTTTCAGATGCAGACCGGCTCCGGTTCGGGCCATAGCTTTACGAATGATCGGATACAGACTGAATTTATCGCTGCCACTGTGAACACTCAGCTTCAAATTCGCCGGCAGACCATAGGCCTTGATCGTATGCGCAATCACGGCGAGGTCATCGTTGAACTCTTTTTCAAACTGAACAAGATCGCCAACATAATCGACACCTTTGTTGAATCGACCGGTAAACTTGGGAGCGATCGTCTGTAGTCGAACTTTTTCATCAGCCAAAGCGGCCAAAATGATCAGCAGTTCCGGTGGCGTTTGCGGAGCATCCGTTTCATCCATGGATACTTCGGCAATGATGTTGGCTTCTCCTTTGGCGGCCACGATGTAACGATAAATCTTCCCGGCATCCTGCACGGCAAGAAGATACTTCCCGGCGACTCGCTCAACATCCGCCTGCGAAATTGTCAGCGGAGAGGAAACACCGGCGATCTGCAGCGTGCCGATCAGTTCCGGATGGCGATTCACGAACGCCGCCACATCCGCCGCCGCAGCCGGCTTACCGATCGAGTCGGCCACGTCGATTGTGAAAAAATCGGAACAGCTCATGAACCGATCGACCGTCTTCAGTTGAATATGATCGGCATCGACGTGCCACCCGCCTGTCCAACCGAGCTCCTTCACGGCCGCCTGCCCGGCGTCAAAGACACTTTGTGGCTCAGAGCCAATGAAGGTGTGCTCGCGATTCGATTTATTCCAAACCGGCGCCACATCAATGCCGTCCTGCGCCAGCAGCTGAAACGCCTTCAGCTGAGCCTTCGCCTGATGCGCAAATCGATCGCCGATCCCAATGGAGAAACGTTCCAGAGTCAACATGCCAACATTCTTTCAATCAGATTTCTTCAGTCACCCACGCCTGCTGAGACCGTGGCCTGCATGTGTTCGCCGGAGCTAAACTTGACAGCGCCCGATTCATAACTGTCGGCTATTTCGCGGCATCTCAGTTGCCGCCGGATATTACTCATTTTCCTGGCGGAGGCTATAAAGTCGCCACCGTTGCTGATTCTGAGTCATGATTTGCAATCGCGGCGCGTGACAGATTGACGATGACTGCTGCCAGCACAACACTCACCGACGCAAGGACCACATAAATCAGCCATGGCAAACGCTCTGTCCATGGTTTTGGGGGCGGAGTGAATTCAGGATTGGGCTCCGCCGCCGATACGGTCGCCCGAACAGGAACCTGCGGCAAGGATTCCGGAAGGTTCCTCGCAAAATCGTAGTTGGTATTTTCGGCGTTCTGGTTTCCAAAATAGATCTGTAACGGCAGGTCTGATTTTTGCGGACGCTCGAGAACAATCTGGCGAGCGGCCGCGAGACCTGTCACACCAGTCAACGTCAGCGGTTTGTTGCGATAGTCGACCACTGTCAGTCTCAGGCGTTTTGCCAGGATCTCCGAAAAGGACAGCACCATCGGACCACTTTCGTCGCCCGGTCGTCGCTGCCAGACAGCATCCTCTTCCAGATAGACAGAGACAAACTCCGGCTGCCCCAGCATGTTCGCGGTTTCCATTTCCAAAGTCACATCGCGAGCGAACTCGTCATCCTGAATTTCAATCTCCAGCCGATCGCAGGGGATGGACGCACCAAAATCAAAGATCCAGCGAGACCCAGGGCCGCCAGCGTGACGTGTGGGTTCTCGGTCGCTGACAATCGCTGCGTTGCGGACTTTTTCACCGGGCTCAAGCACTTCACGCATAACGCTGACAGTTTCAAACGTGAAAGCATCCGGCTCGCCCTCCAGCGTCACCGCCTGAGGGTCGGGCGTGACCTGGACTCGGACATAGCGATGACGGCTGCCGGGGTACACGAACGAGTCGTTAATCAGCGTCTGGCTGTTTCCGGTGAATCGAATCAAGGCCCCGGAAACCAGCGGCTTCCAGTCCTTGCCGTCATCACTTCCCGACACCGTCACCTGGCGGCGAAAATTCATTCCGGAAGTCTGCACGAGCACTTCGTTGTGTTCCACATCATCAATCAGCAGTTCCAGTGCCAATTCATGAAGGCCGTCTTCCGGCTCCGACCGATTGAACTCGCTGGTCACGATGGTTTCACGGACATTGCGGCCGGACAGAACTCGCACAGCATACTGCAGACTGTCTCCGTCCGCATTGAAAAGTCGAACGTCCCCCAGATCAGCTCGGGCATGTCCAAAAATGTCGGGCGTCACAAAAAAATCCGCCAGCGTTGTGGAGCTTTCCGCGGACGCGGTTTCACTGACGGCGGGCACAGCAATGGACGCAAGATACGGCCACTCACTTCGATCTTCTTCCGCTGCCAACGCCACAGGCTCCTGCGTTTCCAGTTCATCCTGCGCGAAGCTCACGGAACAAAACAGGGCCACTGACCAGCCGACCACAATGCGGCAATAAACCTGCGCTAAACTGTTCATCCTGAGCATCCGTAGGAATAAGACCAAAGCCTTTCGGCTCCGGCGACAAGAATCGAGGGACTGCGGACTGTGAGGCAGTGTCTGGGGTGCGCGACAAATAGCCATCTGCTTAAAATCTTTTTAGGTGACATTTAAGATTTGTGAAGTTCTGCGGTCTCGACCCGCCCCGTGCCAGCTTGCCTGGCACGAGCGAACGTTTTGTGGTTAAGAAATGTCCTCGAAATAAAACCAGACTCACTCAACAATTCGATTTGTCTCGCACTCAGGCTGTGTCTACCGGAAACGCTGATAGGCACGAGCAACCACGCCGAGCACCACGGCAAGAATAAAGAAGCCAACGATGCGATAAATCTGCTGAACATTCGCCATGTCCACGGCAAACAGTTTGATAGCAGTCACGCCGAACAGAATCATTGCAAGCCAGCGGAGGCGAGACCTGTGGAAACGGAATCCGGCAAACATCAGCAGGATCGCAAACACTGTCCACAAAACTGTCAGAGCCAGCTGGGCTCGCCATCGCCAAAGCCCTACGTCGCCTCCGTACATTGACTGAGAAACAAAGTACCCATGGCACTCGAGCGACAACAGTAACCACAGCAGAGTCGTTCCCGTCACACCGGCAACGCCGATCCCCAGCTTTTCTTCCCGGCTGAGTCGCGGCAGATAGCGATCGGACATCCAGACGGCAGCCAGAAGCAGTCCGGCCGTCAGCAACGAAGGAAATGCGACGCGATTGAACACGGGAATAAACGGATCGCGGACATACAGCGGCAGGTCAAAAGCCAGCAGCCTTCCCACGGCACAACACGCTAATGCGGCCGCCATCAGACGCAGCATCGGCGACGAGATTCTCTGTCCAAACAGCCACAGAGCCACGCCCATCATCATCCAGCCCAGTGCAATCCAGCGAGCGTTCGCCTGCACAGGAATCGCCCACGCAATGAATCCAATCGACACCGAGAGCAATGTCAGCAGCAGCCGCTGATCGTTCAGACGCGACACAAGGACCATCCGACCCGCTATGGCATACAACGTGGCCGCCACAAGAGCAGCCGACCCGATCCAGATTCCGTAATCGTCAATGGTCAGAACGCGGAAGGCTACAAATCCGAGAACCGCATTGAGCACGAGTCGAACAAGATCTTCGACCGTCGCTGACTCGCGACGAAATCGGGCGACGACAAGAGCCTGCCCGAGATACAGGCCAAAGATCAGCATTTGAAAGCCAAGTGTCCAGGCAAATTTTTCCGGATGATAGTTCGCCTCGTACCACATCCAGAACAATGCCTGAGTTCCATAAAAGGCAACGGATCCCACGGCCTTCCAGCGTTGCAGACACAGTGCCACAACGACGCCAAAATTCAGGGCCGCGAGGTAGATGAAGAACGACGAATAGGAGTCATAGTCCGACACCATCAGCAGCGGAGTCAGCAATCCGCCAATCACCGCCACCATCCCGATCACCGCCGATCGACAGTACACCGCGGCAATCATCGACTCCAGAATCACCAGCGTCAAAAACAGGCCCGCGTGGTTCTGTGGCAGCAGGTGATAAAAGGCGAAGGCGGAATACGTTGCCAGATAAATCACAACAATGCCAGCCGAGATCAGCATGGTGGAAAAACGCCGCCAGCCCGCCAGCAGATATCGGTGCCCGCCCAGAACAAGTGCCACACCGAAGATTTCCGCAATGTCAACTCGCCCGACCGGACCAATCCAATTGTTCTGATACGCGTATCGCAAAAAAAACGTCGCCGAGAACAGAAACAAAACAACGGCCAGCCACCCGAAAGCCTTCTGCCCAATAAACGTTTCCCAACCGATCGGCGGCGACGATTCTGGAACTGTCGCAACTGTGGCGGCGACGGCTCCTGGATCCGCTGATGTCGCGGACGCGGGTTTAGTCGCCGCAGGTTTTGTTGGCTCAAGTTTCGCTTTCTCGGAGTGCTGCGGCCCGAGTGTCGCCGCAGGAGCCAGGTCCGATCGAGCCTGAGTTACTTCCGAAGACGCGGGGATTGCAACAGGTGATTCGGCGGCTTTAGGAATACCGGCTGTCGCGGCACTGGCTGCGGGCTGCGCAGTGGCAGAAGAGACAATCGCATTGGCCGGGGATGATGTCACATCCGGCGGCCGCTTCAGGGAATTCTCCGCCGGCGTGTTTGCCATTCGCCGAAAATACGCGTCCATCGCCGCTACTTGTTTGGTCAGCTCTGTAATCCTGCGCGTCCTCGTCAGGCTGACGATCGAAACAATCAGGGCGGCGACCGGCATCACCAGAAGTGCGCCGGCAATCAGCAGAACGATCATTAACTCTTCGAACCGCATATGATTCCGCCCGATGCCCGCAATGACAACCGCCCTGCCCCATCCAGCCATCGGCCCGAATTCTCGTGAGCAGGCTCATGCCGTACGCGTTCCGCAGGAGGCATGCAGCAGGCACGCATCCTGCGGAAGTTCATGGACAACACTTCTGCTTTGCGATTAGATTTTGACCATGCGAATGCAGACCGGACGACCCACCTGAATGGAATCACCTGTCGGCGTCAGCTCGCCCGTTTTTTGATCGATCGAAAATACAAAGACGGTATCGGAATTCTGATTCTCGGCGAGCAGCCATTTGCCGGACGGATCAATGAAGAAGTTGCGAGGCTCCTTGCCGCCCGTGGGTTCATTTTCCACATAGGTCAGCAAGCCAGTTTCCTGATCGACCGTGTAGGCCGTGATCGTTTCGTGGCCTCGATTGCTGACGTAGAGGAATTTTCCCGTCGGATGCACGAGACACTCGGCAGTACTTTTGCGACCCTCAAAGCCGCCCGGGATGGTTGAGATTTCCTGGATCGCATGCAGACTTCCGTCGTCAGGCTGCCGACTGAATCCGGTGACAACCATTGTCATCTCGTTATTGGTCCACGCGAACTTGCCGGACGGATGAATCGCAAAGTGACGCGGACCGCCGCCAGGTGTCACGAAGGCCGCGGGCTGCTTTGCGGGTGACAGCATGTGCTGCTTTGCATCGAATTTATATATCATGACTCGATCCAGTCCCAGGTCGGCGGCATACGCAAATTTGTTGTCGCTGCTGAGATTGATCGAATGGGCATGCGGCGATTCCTGTCGACCTTTGTCAACGCTGCTGCCTTCGTGCTGAATATTGCAGGAGACGGGCATCAGAGAACCATCTTTTTCAATCGGATAAACAGCCACATTTCCGCCGCCGTAGTTGGCGATCAGAAGATTGGTGCCCGTTGCGTCGACGTTGCAATGGCAGGGTGCCCCGCCTTCGGACGGCTGATGATTGATCTTTGTCAGCGTTCCGTCACTGTTGATTTTCAAAGCCGTGACGGCCCCGTTGCCTCGCCCAGGACCCTCGCTGACTTCATTCACGGCATACAAAAACTGACCGCTCGGATGAATGGCCAGAAACGAGGGATTGATCAGCTCCGCTGCCAGCATCGGCTCCGACAACTTGCCGGTCTCACTGTCGAATTCGCAGGAATACACGCCCTTGCTGATACTGTCGCCGGACGTATATGTGCCGATAAACACGCGATGCCGCTCCGCACGAGCCACGAGCGATGCACACACCAGGACAGACAGGAACAACAGCGGGCGAGCCGTGGGCAGAAAGTTTGTCATAGTCAAATTCTTTTTCCTGAGTTAGGTTCGAAAGCTCGAACGGGCAAGGACATAGTTCCTGCCATCCACACGCTTGTAGGATAGTTCATTGCCAGGCCTCTGTGCAAATTACCAGCAACCGTGAGCGGCTGGTGATGAGTCCAGAATCCCCGCCGGCATTTCAGATTTCAAATTTGAGATTCGAGATTTGAAGTCTCATCCTGCACTTCCCAGTCCGACTAAAGCTGCCGCCAACTTTGATCCCAAACAGCGGCAAGAGTGAAGGCTGTCACATCGCAACAATGGAACGCTGCCCCCTGCGAGCCAGGCACATGGCAGACCGGCCGAGTGGTTCAATGGCCGACTCATCCAGATTCAGCAACCCAGCAATTGTACGAACCGGTTGCGGCATCATCGGAACGCGAGACACAACGCATCATTCAGCGGCAGACGACATCCATTCAACGCCCGTGGACGTGATCCGAAAGCGCTTTGAACGAATGCTGGAGCCGGCGCCTTCTTCGTAGTATACAACAAGGACGCTGCCGTCTTTCAGGTTCACCATGGACGGATACGCGCCAATCACATCGTCAATCCCAATGTTGTTGCTCCATGTCTGACACTCATCTCGACTGAATCGCAGACTGGTGTTCGGAAGTCGGTAGGCCAGAACAATCACGTCACCTTGTGTACGCAGAAAATACGGACAATGACCAGAGAATCCCATCGGCTTCGATGCTGTCCATGTCGCCCCCTGATCTTTCGATGTTGCAAAAGCCATCTGCGGGCGCTGGGCTGCGTAAAGAGTCCCGTCGTTGAGTTCAATAAGATCTGTTTCCGCATCCAGCTGAACACCTCCGTTGTCAATCAGGACTTCTGGCTGCCATGTCTGCCCCTGATCATCACTGAACACAACGGATCCCTGCGACAGCTTGCCGCCTTCGGTGTACAGTCCAAGAATCAGACGCCCGCTGGACAGCTCTCGAATCGGAGAACTGCAGTAGTGAGTCTTTGAAATCTCTTCAGGAGCTGACCACGTCTTTCCCATGTCATTGGAAATGATGATCCATGAGCCGAGTCCCGAGTAGCTGCCCTCTGTCTCTCCTTTTTTCAGGGAAAAGAAGTTACAGATCATTCGGCCGCTTTTTAGCTGTACGACCGAAGGATCGCGGTCATCGTCAGGGCCATCATAAAGCGTCTCGGCCGCAGTCCATGTTTGCCCTTCATCATTCGACATGCAGAATGCAATTCGTCCGCCTCTGGGCAGTTGTTCATTCGGCAGCGCGATATGACCATAGCCTGCATAAAAGACACACATCAGCCGCCCATCATTCAACCGGCAGGCATCCGGAAACGCCTCATATCCACCGGCTCCGGCATCTTCACAGACATAAATAAACGCTGGTGGAGGAATCACAAAGTGGCTAGCCGGCTTGTGCGACATTCCCTGCACCCGAATGTCTTTGACCCGAACAAGGCCCTGGCTGCCATAAAAGCCAATGCGACCCGCCTGAAAGTTTCCATCCGGAGCCTCAAACAGCATTGTTCCATTCAGCCAGACTCGCAATGTCTTATCCTGACATTCGAGTTTCGCTTCATGCCATTGCCCGGCCGGTTTATCCAGCCCGCTCACGCGCTTGATCTCAGTCCACTCCTTTCCAGGACTGTGCCGCACCAGAATTGCCTGAGCACGATCGAAATGGACATAGTAATAGCTGCTGCCATCGACCGCCCGAACGATAAAACCGCAGGCCAGCACGCCCGTCGGTTGCGGTTCGACATGAAACTTTGCGGAAAGGACGACGTCGCTCCATTCCAGCGGCTCATAGATGGCTCGTGAAATCTTCTGACGACCATCCAGGAGCAATTCTCCGTTTTCCAGCATTGCTGTCTCGTCCAGAAACAGCCAGTTCGCGGCAGCAGTACTTGCCTGAAGGTCAACTGCCAACTCCTGCGCTGTCAGATTTGACGATGCCTGGGAAAACACGATTCCGCATAGTAACGCAATCAAACAGGTCTTCATGGTTCATCTCTTCAGTCGAGTAAAGAAGCAGGAATTGATGTTTTCAAATTCCAAAGAGTCAGGTCAGTCTGGCAAAACCTGTATGGCGGACGGGAACTCCGATCGCCTGCAGACGTTGCAGCACATCGTCTTTGTGAATGGCTTCCGCCAGCTCCACAAAAACGGGTTCCAGGGCCGTTAGATAGGCGCTCACGTGACTCTCCTTGTGCGCGTAGCTCGGATAAAATCCGCTGCCGGTCAGAAACCCGCGATCCAGCATGCGCGCCGTTACCAGAGTCCCCAACGCTGCGGCATGTTCATGATCAAAACTCAAATGCAGAAGCGCCGCGTGGCCTGACAACTTCACGGGGACTCCCAATCTTTGTGCCAATAGTTTCCAGCCGTCCCGCATCAGGCCACCGATGTGGCTCGTATGAGCCGCGATGTTTACGTCCCTCAACTTTCGAATCGTGGCCACGGCCGCAGTCGGCCCCACGCCTTCAGTCCAGTAGGTGCTTGAGATGAACGAAGTCTGCGCGGCGTCCATAATCTTTTGCCGGCCAATGATCGCTGCCATCGGATGACCATTGCCCAGCGCTTTTGCGAAAACGGCAATGTCCGGAGCGACTCCATACTTCAGATGCGCTCCGCCCAGATGCATTCGCCAGCCTGAAGAAATTTCGTCGAAGACCAGAGCAGCGCCCGACCGATCACAGAGCTCTCGAACGCCTTCGAGAAACCCGGGCTCCGGGTCCGTCGAACGAGTCGGCTCCATCACCACTGCAGCGATATCTCGACCATGTGCGGCGATCACGGCCTCAAGTTCGTGCAGACGATTGTAAGTAAACGGCAAAGCGGTGCCGGCAAGGCCGCGGGGAACGCCGGCTGGGGCCAGACCTGGCAACAAATGTCCGTGCAGGCTGTCAGCCGCACCGGCAGGACTGACGTTTGCTGCAAGGTACCAATCCGACCAGCCGTGATACCCGCAGAAGGCGATTTTATCACGCCCTGTGGCCGCCCGCGCGATCCGAACAGCGATTGACATGGACTCACCACCCGAGCGAGCGTAGCGAACCTGCTGAGCCCACGGATGCAGTTCAATCAGCAGCTCCGCCAGCTCCACTTCTTCAGCAAAATTCAGAGTACACATGGCTCCCTGAGCAATCCGCTGCTGAACCGCGGCGGTCACATCAGGATCTGCAAAGCCCAGCAGGCAAGACCCGATGCCCGAAGTCGTCATGTCGAGAAATCGCCGACCATCAAGATCGACAACCTCGCAGCCATGAGCTTCGCGAGCGTACGCGGGCCAAAGTCCAGGTGCGAACATTTCAGGCCGCTTGCTCAGCAGCTGCGTCCCGCCGGGGATCAATCGCTTCGCACGTTCATACATCGCCTGTGTGCGAAAACCGTTTGTTGGTTGCGGCGAATCTGCCATTTTTGATTCTCGAGTGAATTGCAGTGAATTGGATAAACAACCTTTTGAGGTGTCAGATTCCGGTGATTTCAAATTTAAAATTTCAAATATTAACACCCGCTCAATCGGTCTCCGGCAAATAGCGACGCACCTGCACGCGGATCATGGAACGAGCCCGCTCAACGTCACGGTCACGAATCGCGGCAGCAAGTTCGCGATGCTCCCATGCGATCCGTTCTCCGTTCACGGTGTCGGGTGGTGCAGGGATGACGATTGTCCGGAAAAAATCCACAAGCACTCGCTGCATTCCGGCTACCAGCGTCGAGCCTGTCATTTCCAGCAGCAGCGAATGAAAGCGAATATCGAGTTCCTTCTCCTTCTCCAGCCACGTCAGGTCATTGGCGGAGTTTCGAAACTGCTCCGCCAGTTCCTCAAGGCACGCGATCTGTTCGACCGTCGCATTCTTCACTGCCAGTTCGATCGCACCGACCTCCAGAACATACCGCAGGCGGGACAATTCTGCGAGATCCCGATCTGATCGCGCCAACGACGGCAGGCTGGCGGAAAACAACTGCACAGGATCCGGATGTCGAACGATCAGCCCTTTCCGCTGACGACCCTCCAGTAGTCCAATGGCCCTCAGTCGCCCCACGGCCTCCCGAGCCACGGTGCGTGAAACCGCAAACCGCTCGGCAACCTCGGCCTCCGTCATAAACAGCTGACCGTCCGGCAACTGCTCGTGTTCGATATGCCGCTGAATGCGTTCAGCGAGCTGCTGAGGTAAACTCTTTTTCGTTCCCTTCGACATTCCATTAACACCATTTTATGAGAACGCCAGCCCGTTGTGCAGGTTTGGAAAATTGACTCCGCTCAAACAGAGCGGCTTGCATCTACCCGGAGGCTTGCTCGCTTCGCCTGATGATAATACCATTTTATTTTCCGGCCAGACGCTCGCGGCCCATTTCATGAAATGAGGAATATTCAGCATGGGACTCGTTGACTGGCTTGTGATCGCGGCTTACGGATGTGTGATGATCGGCATTGGGGCCTACTATTCTCGCCGGAATAAAACAGCCGACGATTTTCTGCTCGGTGGACGGCGAATGTCGCCCATCGCCCTCGGACTGTCACTGTTTGCGACACTCGTCAGCACATTGTCATATCTCGGCAATCCAGGCGAAATGATTTCGCATGGCCCGATGATGATCGCGCAAATCGCCGCGCATCCGCTGGTTTTTGTGATCGTTGGCTATGGCCTGATCCCGTTGCTGATGCGTCAGCCCGTGACAAGTGCGTATGAAATTCTTGAGACGCGTTTGGGAGGTGGAATTCGAACAGCCGGTGCCATTGTTTTTCTGCTGCTGCGATTAGGCTGGATGGCAACAATTCTGTTTGCCACCAGTGATGTAGTGCTGGTTCCTTTGCTGAAACTCGATCATTCATGGACGCCGTGGTTGTGTGTCACACTTGGTTTTTTAACGGCGATCTATTCTTCGCTGGGCGGCATCAGAGCGGTCGTCATGACAGATGCGCTTCAGTCACTGTCAATGCTGGTCGGCGCCGTCCTGACCTTGGTTGTGATTTCGGTCCGGATGGGCGGAGTCACAGCGTGGTGGCCCACGGAATGGCCAGCTCACTGGCAGACGCCGAGCTGGGGCTTTGATCCCAGGCCACGACTTTCGTTTGGCATTCTGGTGACGTCCACCGCCCTGTGGTATGTCTGCACCAACGGCTCAGACCAGATGTCTGTTCAAAGATTTTTGTCCTCCCGTGACGCCAGCGCGGCTCGCAAGACGCTGGCCATTTCTCAGGTCACCGACGTCTTTGTTTCGATCCTGCTCGCGATCACCGGAATCGCCGTGTTAGGCTACTATCAGGCGTTTCCGCCACAGCTTGCCGACGGCCAGACGTTGCAGAGCGTCGGTGATAAACTGTTTCCTCGGTTCATTATGAATGAAATGTCGGGTGGAATGGCCGGGTTTGTTCTGGCAGCAATTCTGTCGGCCGCCATGTCCAGTCTCTCGTCTGGCGTCAATTCGGCAGCAGCTGTGGTCGAACGCGATTTCATCTCACGTCGTGCCGGTGCTACGGGCATTGCAGGTGCGGACGCGGGTAACGCGGCGGTTTCGCGTCTGAAATGGCTCAGCTGGCTGATTGCGGCCACTGCCGTCGGGCTCAGTCTGCTGAACCTGCTGATCACCGGCAACCTTATCGAACGCTGCTTCAAGATTGTGAATCTGCTGACGGCTCCGCTGTTTGTTTTGTTCTTTCTGGCTCTGTTTGTTCCATGGGCCAACGCCGCAGGAGCCTGGCTGTCTCTTGTGGTCAGTATTTCGACGGCCATTCTGATTGCGTATTCAGAGGATCTTGGAATTTCCCTGCAGCTGAGTTTCGTCTGGATGCTGCCATGCTCGCTGCTGGCAGGAATTGTCACCGGCATCGTTGGCAGCGCGTTCCTGCCGTTTGCGGGCAAGTCTCCCCGCAACTCATAAGATTTTAGACGCACTAAAAAAAACGATACAGGCACCCTCCCGTGTCTGGTTCTTCAGCGTTTTTAGGCATTGCCGGGAGTCAATCCCGGTTTTGTTAGGCGTTCTTAGTTTCTCAATCGCCCTCTTATCGCTTACCTTTTCAGGATGCGCCCATGCTCTATGCCCCGGAAAAACAACTTTACGACCAGCATGGTTTTGTCATTGTGCGTCAGTTGCTCGGTGAGCCCGAGTTTACAGAACTGCGTGAAAATCTTGATCGTTATGTTCGTGATGTCGTGCCCACACTTCCTGACGGCGATGCGTTTTATCAGGATCGCTTAAGGCCAGAGACGCTGAAGCAGATGCAGCGTATGGGAGGCGACGCCTGGTTTCGTGACTATGCTCAGCATCCCAAATGGAAGGGGCTGGCCGAATCGCTGATTGGTGAATCGGCCAGCACCGATCAGCCGGAATGGTTTAATAAGCCACCCGGCACAAATCATGTCACGCCCCCGCATCAGGACAATTATTACTTCTGCCTCGCGCCTGCCAACGTGCTGACAATCTGGATGGCCCTTGATTCTGTGGATGCAGAGAACGGTTGCCTGCGTTACGTTGATGGCTCGCATTTGGGCGGTTTTCGAAAACACGCGAAGTCTAAGATCCTGGGCTTTTCGCAGGGCATCGCCGATTACACGTCGGATGATTTCACTCGTGAAGTCGCCGTCCGTCTGCAGCCCGGCGACGTGGTGGCTCATCATGGCATGACGATTCATCGCGCCGATGGAAATCTTTCGTCGACTCGACATCGTCGTTCGTTTGCGATGGTCTTTACCGGCAAATCCTGCCAGCGTGATGAAGCGGCTTTTGCACGTTATTCTGCCTCCGCCCGCGAACAGCATCAGGAACTGGGACTAAAAACATAGGCAACGTGCTGTCTCACAATTTTTCGGCCCGCCCGGTTGTGTTGGTAGCCGTTCAACAGATGATGAACGAGGACGACACGTTTGGCGTTTCAACAAACGTTGTCTCGACAAGGATTGTCATCTGCTTTACGCTATGCGCAGTTCGCAGCGAGCTCCGAGGATGGGTAAATACCACGGCAAGAGCACGCTGAAACCGCACAATCATTGTTTATCAGTCCGGATAGTCGTATTTTCGCGGCTGTCGCCGTGAAGTTCCAGGAGTTGCATTCGTGAGCAGCGTGAATGACGTTTCGCCCACCACGAAATTGCCGAGTAACCGTCAAATCGCGTTGGTTTACATTCTGCTTCTGATTGCGGCTGGATGCGGCTTTGTTGTCATTCGATATTTTGGAGAATCACTTTCTGCTCTGCCGTCTGCGATCCCCGCCTCGCTGAATGCACTCCGAGCAACTGAGCCGTCGCATCTTCTTCCTCAGGTTTTGTTCGCCCTGGTTGTCATCATCACGGTCGCCCGCATTCTTGGTTCGGTCTGCCAGCGCCTCGGGCAACCGCGAGTCATCGGAGAAGTGATTGCCGGGATTGCGCTCGGCCCGTCGTTGCTGGGCCAGATCGCTCCGGAAGCCATGGTAGCGACGTTTCCGGCAGCCATCTCGCCCGTTCTCGGTATCCTGGCTCAGCTGGGCGTTATTCTTTACATGTTTCTCGTGGGCCTGGAATTGAATTCTGAATTACTGCGATCACGGGCTCATGCAACAGTCGCCATCTCCCATGCCAGCATCATCGCCCCGTTTCTATTAGGAGCCCTGCTGGCGTTAAAGGCGTACTCTTCTTACGCACCGGCGGGAGTCAGCTTTACAAGTTTTGCATTGTTTCTTGGCGTGGCGATGTCGATTACCGCCTTCCCCGTTCTGGCCCGAATTCTGACGGACCTCAGACTGGACAAATCGGAACTTGGAGTCATTGCCCTGGGTTGTGCAGCGGCCGACGATGTCACAGCGTGGTGTCTTCTGGCGTTCGTTGTTGGAGTAACTCAAGCCGATCTTTTCGGCGCGATGACAACCATCGTTTTGACCTGCGTTTACATCGGCATTATGTTTGGAATCGTTCGACCTCTGATGATTCGCTGGCTGGCGTCAAAGAAGTCCGCGGAACTGTCCGTCAACGTGACCGCCTGGGTGCTCGTCGCCGTGCTGGCATCATCCGTGGTAACGGAAATAATTGGCATCCATGCAATCTTCGGGGCCTTCCTTCTGGGCGCCGTCATTCCGCATGACAGCCACCTGGCAAGATCGTTTCGGAGCAAGCTGGAAGACGTGGTTTCGATTCTGCTGTTGCCTGCCTTCTTTGCGTTTACGGGTACGAGAACTCAGATCGGATTACTTTCAGATCCGTCCGAATGGTGGTTTTGCCTGATGATCATTCTTGTCGCGACGATTGGAAAATTCGGCGGGACTCTGGCGGCGTCACGATTCACGGGGCTCGACTGGCGGACATCCGCATCGCTGGGCATCCTGATGAACACGCGTGGGCTGATGGAGCTGATTGTTCTGAACATCGGCCTGGATCTGGGCGTCATTTCTCCCACACTGTTCGCGATGATGGTGCTGATGGCCCTGGCCACCACAATCGCCACAACGCCGATCCTGCGACGGCTCCTGCCGACCACGACCGGCCCTGCACAATGACAAGTTGAACCGGGTTAAGCTCTATGCAGGACATATAGCTCGTTCCAAAAGTTTTGCGACACTTCTATTGACACGATGATGTCGTCTAAGACATAACGTTTTCATGAGTGACGGATCGCTGATAATTAGCGGAAATTCTACGGTGGATGTTCGAATCCGAGCGGTGAACGCAGTAATCGCAAATGGATTCGCGGTGTCCGACGTTGCGTCGGCGTATGGCACGACTCGATCGACCATTCATCGGTGGCTGGTGCGTTTTCATAAGGAAGGTGCTTCAGGTCTCAATCGAAGGGCTGTTTCCGGAAGACCGCGAACGCTGACAGGACTGGATTCCGCTGGCTTCAGAAAGATCTGCATCTCGCGGGCCTTTGAATACGGTTTTGAAACTGATTTTTGGACAACGCGACGATTGATTCAGGTTGTGCGGTCAGTATATGGGGTTCAGGTTTCCAAGCAAACAATGATGCGGCGTTTGCACGAAGCAGGGTTAACGTATCAGAAGCCTGAAAGGCAGTATTTCGAATTGTCGGAGGCCGAACGGGAAGCGTGGCGGCGCAAAGAGTTGCCAAAGATTCGCCGGGCCGTGCGGAAATATCAAGGAATTCTGTACTTTCAGGACGAAGCCAATATTTCTTTAACCGCGTTGTTGGGGAAAACGTGGGCTCCTCGTGGAAAGACGCCGAAGCAGCAAGTGACTGGCAATCGGGGAGGAGTCTCCGCCATTTCAGCAATCACACGGTCAGGCCAACTCATATTCCGCCTGCATGATAAACGAATCGCATCAGAAGAAGTCATCAAGTTTCTTGCCCAAATGCTGAAGCACCATTCTCGCCGCCATCTGGTTGTTGTCATGGACCAAGCTCCCCCACATACCTCGAAGCGAACGATGGGATTTATCGCCGACCAGCCACGCCTGCATGTGTTTCACCTGCCAACGTACTCACCAGATTGGAACCCTGATGAACAAGTGTGGAATCATCTGAAGCATCAGGAACTCCAGGGCCATCAAGCAAGGACAAAAACCGAATTACTGAACGTTACCAATGATAAACTAACTGCAATGGCAATGAACAAGGCGCTACTCCACGGCATGTTTTTCCGGTGTTGCATGGCCGATGCATTAGCTAACTGACTGTCGCAATACTTTTGGAACGAGCGATAGGGTGACGCTGGCTCGTGGGCAGTTGGCGCATTCATCGGTGACTCCGAATTACTATTGGATTTCCCGCTGTATACGGCGCACGTGTTTGTTTGGTGAGCATTGTGCGATCCGAACCGGTGCGACAAGAGGGCCATGTGCTTTCGCCGCATCCGCGGCGGAGGCTTTGTTGGGGACGTTGAGCGATGCTGAGAAGTCTTCAGCGTTGTTCAAGGTCAATGACGAAGAGCAGCGGCTGCGGTGGGCGAATTTGCCGACAGGAATTTTCAGTCGCACAGGTCTGCGGATGGGTAATCTGAAGCCCGAGCAGTTCAATGCGGTGATGTTTTCTCGTCATTGAAAATCTCCAGGACAGTAGCCAGTCGGGGTTTCAATTCCTTGGCCAGGGACGAGTGGGCTCAAGTATGAAAGCGATTGTCCACAGAACTGCGGCGATAACGATCGAACTCATTGGTGCTTCTCACTTTCAGATATCGAAGAGTAATTCATCCACGGCATCAGGTGTCACACCGCGTATGGCGACGCCTGCACAGTCATTGACGGAGCCGTAGATTCGGCTCCTTCTGAGGCTTTTGGTCCAGCCAGATTCAGCCTGATACATCCCAGAACAAGACACATGGCTGCGACCAACAAGTAGCCGTATGGATTTGAATCGAATCGCTCATGAGGATCCTCAATGGTCAACAGTCTCATTTCTGTGACGAATTGATCTGACATCATTACTTCTCCTGAAAGGTAAAACGGTTATTGCTGAATGAGGAAGTCGAAACAGTCTTCAACCTGCAATCGCTGCAATTCCCATCATGGACTGCGCTTGCCAGTCTTTTTCAGATGTCCATCGATAGCATTGCGTCCCTTCGAGCACTATCAGTGACAACCAGCCATTCGTGACAAGATCACTGACGTGCGCATATTTTTCTATGATCTGCTGAACGGATTTCCGAGGAGCTTCAATCAGCACAAGCAATCGAAGAGGCTCGTGCTGGAACTTTTCGCCGTCGTGGACGGATTGCCATGGCAGACCGGTCATCAGGTCTCCACCATTTCCTTCAAAGACACCCAACTGACCGACAACATTGTGAATCAGTTTGTTTCCACTACCGAAAGCTTTGTTGTCCACCGCAGAGGCGTAGTACTGAAGATTGATCCAGTTGGTCACGACCATCGGCGCTGTCATGATCAGCTCAAGGACTCGCAGATCCGGATCCTGATGATGATCGTAACTGTGCATGAAAGTTCGACCGGTCAGGTTCAGTCCGACGGTTCTCGATCGGGGAGCCACGATAAATGCGGCGTTGTTGGCCAGGCCCCATTCGGGTCGAACTTCCGCCCAGTCTCGGCTGCGTCGAAGAACGTCCGATTCGGATTTCGCGCCGAGTCTGACGGACCGTTCGGTTCGACACAGTCGACCAGCTTCGTGAGTCCAGGCCTGAACAGCTCGAAACTCTTCGACTAACTCCGCAGGCATCGTGTCCACGTCGAGAAATCGGATATCGTCTGTTGTCGTATTATGGACCGCGGCGACAAACCAGGTGTTGTCCGGAATTGGAATGCCGCGTTGTGAAAGGCTCTTTCTGACCTCGGCATCATTGAGCAGAGCCGCAGCCACTCGTGCGTTGGGCTCACCGGAATGACCACCGCACGCTCCGCAATCCAGTCCGGCCTTGTACGGGTTGTTCGTCACATCGGATGCGTGCCCACAGATCGCCACGATACGGCCAAACGATTTCGTCAGTCCGAGATTTCTCAGCATGTTCTCCGCCAGCGTGACTTTCTGGTCGCTGCTCAAACACTGGTGACCTCGTTTGTTCGAATCCGGCCCATTTGCGCCCGGCCCATTCATATCTGGTCCCAGCCGGCTGTGGTCGCTTTTCGTCACGCCATCACAGCTGGTATCAGACACAGTGCGAGTCCATCGCAGCGAGTCTGAGAGCAGTCTGGTGAAGTACACTAGGCCGATGGATTCGACAAACGAAAAACAAGACGACGCAGAACTCTGAAACGATTTCCATTGCTTCCGCACAGATCTCAGCAGGGTTCGAGAGTCTTTTGCTTCGGTCACAGCAGCTTCGTCGGCCCCTCGGATCGTTTCATAAATTGTAAAGCCGGGACTCAGCAGCACGGGACACTGAGCCGTTCCGGAGGACGCACCCAGTGGAACATATTCGAATGCCATTCCGAAGAAACCGGCAAAGCCAAACGTCTCGATGCTCTGATCAACGGATTCCAGGTTTCGACGAAACACTTCCGATCGAACATCGATACAGAACACCATCTGAAGTGCTTTAACTGTCTCGACGGCATGTGGCTTTGCATTCTGCGATATCGCACGGCACAGATTTCTACGGTACGCGATTTCAGCGGCAACCTGCAAACAGTACCGAACCTGAACATCCATCGGCGGCGACAGCGATGGCGTCTGATTCGGTTCTGACGGCCATGATGTTTCAGGCCAGGCGACATCATGGCATTTTAGAAGAGCCACATCGTAGGCAAGTCGGATCGTCAGCAATCCGATCAGATCCTCGTTCACCTGCGGCGGAGCGGCGGGATTCCAACCCTTAAACCTGACATACGATGCCCAGCCGCTAACCGAAAATATCTCACACAGCAGGAACGGTCGCCAGGCGGAACGCGGAACTTCCAGCAACTCCAGCATCTCACCAATCGCCTTCAAAGGCGACTTCGGCAGTTGCGAAACGAAGCTTCGAAATCCGGTGATTCCAAGGTGCTCCATTCTGCGACTCACCATCGCGGTCTCCCGCCACGCTTCATACAAAGGCAGCGCTTTCCATGGACTACTCCAGATCGCCTGTCCTTCGTCGTAATGAGCGGAGATATACCGTGAAATGTCGTTAACGATGTGACTGTTCCACGTGCTTCTCTCGGCCCGATCAATGACTTCAGCCACCGTTTGGATCACCCGTTCGCTGTCGGGTTCGGTCCATACGTTTGCGATCCAGCTTGTGACGTCACCCGCTTTGACACCAGCAAAGACCTCAGGATATTCGCACCGACATTGCTGAAGTGCCGCTGTGATGTCGTACTCTTTGACGTCACCGCTTTCCAGCAGCGACTGAAAGTAAGTTCGCGGCATCAACAGATCACAATCGCGAACGCCACACAGCAAATGCCTGGCATCAAGAAACGATTTGCCGGACAAACCAAGAAACGGATTCACCGCAACATAATCTCGCAGCGGCCACAAGGGTGGAACGATGGATTGTAATTCTTCCAGAACATCCGCCAGGCGTGCCAGGTCTGCGTGCTGTCCCTCTGCCATCAGAGCGGTCGCATTCGCTTCAGGATCTGGCGTCTGTCCTTCAAAACTAAGTTCCGACATTCGATATCTCCGTGCTGGCAAACTAGTGATCGCAATGGATTTCATGGGTTCGTGAATTGATCGGCTGATGAAAATTCATGAACGCTATTGAGCCGGCCCCTGGTGGCCCCATGCCCAGGCTGTGATGCGGCGAGCCGGAACGTCCAGATAGAAGCCATGGACAGCGTGCACATACAGCGACCGCAACAGTGGTCCTTGAGTCGCCAGCCGGGTCGTCGCCTGAAGCAAAAAGATGCCGATGAATCCAAGCCCCACGATCACTGTCACCAGCGAATCGAAGAGTGACGGAATCACCTTTTGATGAGAAACCGATGTGGCCAGAGCGTAATCTGTCAGCATATACGCACCGTAGTACCCAACGCCGACGGCTATCGCGGCCAACACGCCCCATATCGCGAGACGAAATGAGCCGGACGAAAACGCGGCCCACAGAAGTTGCGTCAGTGCGATCGTAAGGATCAGACTCAAAATCACAGCCCCGGGCTTCGCCAGGTGATCGGCCGTAAATCCCCAGACAGTCGCGACGCAGATCGCCAGTGCCATCGATATCGCAACCGGCAGCATCGCCAGACTTCGTCGGCCCGAACTGATTCGGCCGCTGACCGTCTGCAGCCCTGCCGCCACATCCAGCACACTGCCGGAACTCAGAAACGCGTGTGCCTTGTAGAGCGAATGCGCGACGATATGAAGCAACGCAGCCGAGAAAGCGCCGAGTCCGCATTGCAGCATCATAAAGCCCATCTGAGCAATCGTCGAATACGCTAGTTGACGCTTAATGCTGGTCTGTGTCAGCATTACAACTCCGCCCAGCAGAGCCGTGAAGGCTCCAATCAGAGCCAGAAAATCCAGAGCCAGATGTGACAAAGCAATCAGGGGACTCAGCCGAAGCACCAGGAATCCACCGGCATTGATAATTCCGGCATGCATCAGAGCCGACACGGGTGTCGGAGTTTCCATGGTATCCGGAAGCCAGCTATGGAATGGAAATTGAGCGGACTTGGTCATCGCTCCCAGCACGAACAGGCTTCCGATCACCGGGATCCAGAAGCTTCCGCCGGATGAATCTTGTTGAAGGTTTCCAGCCGCCGCAAAGATCTCAGAGTACTCCACACTTCCGAAACAGTAGTACGTCAGCCCCATGGCGGACAATAGCATGACGTCGCCGATTCGGCTGATCAGAAACTTCTTGCGGGCCGCCCAGACCGCCCATGATCGGTTCGAGTAATGTGTGAGCAACTGATGCAGACCGAAGCTGGTCAGCATCCACGCAGTAGTGAGCATCACCAGATTGCGAGAGACGACAAGCAAAAGCACCGCGCCCAGAGTAAACGCAATCCACTTGAGGAATCTGCCCTGTGTCGCGTCACGATCCAGATAGCTGATGGAGTACCGGATAATGATGGCTCCGATAAACGTAATCAGAAGCAGCATGATCACCGACAAGGAATCCAGATACACTCCCAAACTCACTTTGATCGGCCATGTCAGCGAGTACAGCGGCACGTCGACGGCACCAAATCGCAGCAGCATTCCGCCCGTTGTCATTGCCAGCAGCAAAGCCAGTGTGGAGGCCGTCGATGCAGAAACTCGCATCAAACTCACATGACAGTTCGCAATGCGCGATGGGACTAAGCCGAAGATCAGAAGCAGCATTGGCGACAGTATGGCCAGACAGGATTGCAGGATTGGCACGAATTGATCCTTTCCTCTTTGGGAGCCCCGGAAACTCTAAGTATTTTCGATTCGCGAATAATAAAGCACGACATTCGTGTCGTCAATCACGTGTCGTCATTTTTCTCGGGAATCTTCAACCAGAGTGCTGTGACGCGGTGTTCTCGCGCAATTCGTGACACAAGTTTTACGATTGATATGTCGTATTTCGCCGATAAGATCAAAAGCCGCATCGAACGAAAACCAGAATGCCCGGACCTCAGCAATCCGACCCGAGGCAAAAAAATGGCCTGCCACAAAATCAGAATACCCCGGCTCAGGTAATTCCTATGAAGAAAAAAGCTCTCGCAAAGTCATCGCTTGAGTCAGGCGCGGCTTCTTTACCAAATGCTGTTCCAGGCCTCCCGGAGGCCTTGAAGGTCGTAGCTTCTGCACCGGACGGTTCAGCAAGAGCGGCCGAATCGGCTGCCGCTCGGTGGACGTTCCTGACCAATCACTCGCATGTGCTGATCCTGATTTCTCGCAACCCCGACGCGGTCCTTCGGCAGGTGGCGATCCGAGTCGGCATCACCGAACGTGCCGTGCAGCGTATCATCGCGGATCTGGAAGAAGCCGGCATTCTGGAACGAGAAAAGGTGGGCCGCCAGAACCGCTATCGCATCATCGCCGACCAGCCACTGCGACATTCTATTGAATCGCATCGGACGATCGCCGATCTTCTATCGCTGATGGAAGTCAACGTGGGATGAGCGACGGACGATTCAAGAATGGCACACGATCAAGTGCTAAAGAGTTCGAACATGAGTTTCGGCGCCCGAAAATGAAATGGAAAACGTGATCCACACGGAATCGCCATGTACCAATCTAGTCGCTCTGCAGAAGGGTGCTCTCAGCTTTCGGTACATTGTTTGCTGAACGTGTTTGGTAATGGGAGGTCTCCTGTGGGGAACCTTCTCTTTTGACTCCGAAATTCGCACTCCTCCGTTTTGATTTTCCCAACGAAAAACAACAAACATGGGACTGGTCTCGAATGGAGAATGTGGCTCGAACATGCAACTTATTGCAGATGCTGCAGTTTATTGCAGACAGTGCGACGACTGGATTCGCCGCAGTCTAAAGTGGATTGCAACCCCAGGGAGCGAGGATGCTTGCAGCGTCGTCGAAGGCTCGAACAGCCTTTGAAATGGCCACCCTTTTTCCAGTGACCCCTGTTCCTTGCAAGTCAACGGGTTTGCGTCCCGGCGAGCAATGATCGAGAAACAAAAAAATGAAAAATGCGTCGATTAAAAGCCTCCTTATTGCCCTGGTAGTTCTTCCACTTCCTGCTTGCGACACGCTCACGGGACAGCACGAGCAGGAAGAACATAGTGAGAGCGAACCGCACCACGCGGAGCACAAGGTTTTAGTCACCAGCCCTGTCGCCAAGGACGTCATCAGCACTCAACCATACGTCTGCCAGATCCATTCGCGCAACCATATCGAAGTGCGTGCCCTGGAGGGTGGGTATCTTGAAAAGATCCTGATTAAAGAAGGCCAGGCGGTGAAGAAGGATGATTTGTTGTTCAAGATCCAGCCGGTTCTCTACCAGGCAAAACTTGATTCTGACATTGCCGAAGCCAATCTGGCACAAATTGAGCTGCAGAACACGGAAAAACTGTTCGAGCAAAAAATTGTGGCTCAGCCGGAGGTAGCGCTGGCCAAGGCAAAACTGGCAAAGGCCCAGGCCAAAGTGAACTTGGCCCAGGCCGAATTGAACTTCGCCGACATCAAAGCTCCTTTTGACGGCATTGTGGATCGACAGCGCGACCAGTTGGGCAGCCTGATCGACGAAGGAGCGGTTCTCACGACGCTGTCCGATAACGCCGTGATGTGGGTGTATTTTAATGTCCCTGAGGCCCATTACCTTGAATACAAAGCGGCCATGGATGAAAAGAATAATCCAGCAGATCTGAACATCGACCTGATGTTGGCGAACCACAATAAATTCTCGCAGACCGGCAAGATCAGTGCGGTTGCGGCGGATTTCAACAACACCACGGGCAACATTGCCTTCCGTGCAGACTTTCCAAATCCCGACAGCCTGCTGCGTCACGGTCAGACGGGCACCGTGTTACTCCATCACACACACATAAATGCGATCGTCATTCCTCAGCGGGCAAAATTCGAGATTCTCGCCAACAACTACGTTTACGTGGTTGGGGAAGACGACGTGGTTCATCAGCGTGAAATTGAGATCCACAGCGAACAGGACGACATCTATCTCATTCGAGAGGGTCTCAATGTCAGCGAGAAGATCATTCTTGAGGGGATTCGGCAGGTTCGCGACGGTGAGAAGGTGGAATACGAGTTCAAGGAGCCCGAAGAGGTTCTTGGTAACCCAGCAATTCCCGGCTATCGAATCGGGAGTCGGTGCAGGCAGCCTAATTTGACTTGAGTTGCTTGGGGTCGGCGATGACTTCGTGTTGAGCGGTGGATTTTGGTGGACGGAAGGGCGGATGTGGCGACGGCGGTGATGGTTTGGAGAGAGTGTTTCATGGCACTGCGCGCATCGCATGCGTGACGCCCAGCCGGCGTTTGACTAAGTCTGGCGGTTGTGGCGGCCAAGTGGCGAGTTATGAACTGTTCAACGTTGCCCGTTGCGGCGTGATGCCCAGCACCAGGGCCGTCAGCAACTCCGTCATCGAGTCGAACAGGAACGCGAGAAAGTACGCACGAATCTTATCCCAGAGGTGCCGCTTTGTCTTCAGTTTCCCCAACGCAGCTTGAAAGACCGGGCAGCAGAGTTGCTGCGTCTGGTCCACCAAAAAGGCCAGCATCATCATCAACATTAAAACCACGGACAGGTGTTGCTCACCATGACCGTAGTTGTGTTCCATGTGATGGCCCTGGTTTTTCAACGTGTTGAAAGTTTCGTTCTCGATTTTCCACCGCGCTCGCCCGCCGCGCATGATGTGGTACACGTTGTCCGGTGTCAGCACGAAGTCAGTGATCCAACTGAAGTATTGGATTTTTCCGTTTGGGTGGACTTCCCAATATTCGAGCACGTTGACCAGGCAGTCCGGGTGCGAGGCGTTGAGAGGCTCGCTGTTGTGAACACGAAAGTGGTGCAGCACACCCGTGGCAGTCTCGACTTCGGCGAGCAACTGCGTCCGGCCAGCCTCGTCGTTGGTCCGCAGACGCTCGAACAGAAAAGCGTGGTCGCCCGGTTTGACGCCGATGATGAAATGCACGCGGGCCGCACGCAGATCATCGAGATGCGGAGCGTTGGCGCTGAGCGCGTCCTCGACGACGATCACCGGCAAGTGGGGATGGTCGCGGCGAAAGTGCTGGAGCCAACGCCGCGTGGCGTTGCGTTCGCAGTCGTTCTTGGTGTGGCCGTCCTCGTTGATGATCGGTTCGGGTGCCAGCGGAATCACGACCTTGTGATCGGGATGGACCAGCGTAGCCCCTAAGATTTGATGCGAATACGTCACCCCGCCGCCGCGATGGTGCTTCTCCAGGCATGACGAACAATGCACCTTGTTGGACGAAAAATAAGTCGTGCCGTCGAGCGACAGCAAATAATGTCCGTCGAGATAGACGAACGACTCCAGCGCCTTGCCGCGCTGCAGGCAACGGAACACATCCTGAAACAAGGGTCGCAATTGGTCGGGATCGACGGGGTCGAGAATGGTGCGCATCTGCGAATCGCAGGGGACGCATTCGACGCCGTAGACCGTGCGAAAGTTGTCGCTCGGATCTTGTCGCCGCTGGTCAAACGCCAGCAGCGACGGATCCTTCAGCGAAAACATTGCAAAGGCCGACAGCAGCGCGTCGGTCAGCGAAATGTCCACCGGCACGGCCCGTGCATCAGGCAGACGCTCGCAACGTTTGCGGATCAGCTTGAACAATGCATCCGCACAAAGCTCCTGTCGTACCTTCCTGGCCGAGCGATCCATACTGGGCAAATCCTTTTGCCTGAGAAGTAGACTGGGAGATCCAGGCAAGCATCATGACCGCTCCGTTTACGAAACAGAAGATCAAAATACCAACGAATTTCCGCCAAAAAATCGCGACCGGGAACTGCTGGTCTGCACTGAAGTCAATAAAACTCACCGCACAGTCCGCGACAGAGATTATTGTGTCGGGCATCAGGGCCATAAGAAAACTTTGCGAGTGAGTTGCACAATTCTCAGAAACCAGCAAAAAGAAGAAAATGGCACTGTCGTCTACGTACGCGACGTCACACAAAAAGTATTGCTTGAAGAACGGCTGCGTCGTATGGAACGCTATATAGGTCTCGGTTCGCTGGCCGCAGGGTTGCAACACGAGATCAAAAATCCGCTGAGTGCTTTGTCGCTGCACATTCAACTACTCCGGGAACGATTGTCTGTTGAACCGCCACTTCCTGAAGTCAGTGAAATGCTCGACATTCTGCACACCGAAGTTAATCGTATCAGCAATGTGCTGGACGGCTTTCGTAACTACGCTTCCTTGAATACGCTTGGGCGCACGCCGGTTGTGATCGGGCGGCTAATCGTAAAGCTCGTAAGACTGCTGCGGCCTCAGGCAGAATCGCAAAGTATCGCCATCGTAGTTGACATTCCTGCCAACCCTGTCGGAACCGTGATGGCTGACTCAGTACAACTCGAACAGGTTTTGCTGAATTTGGCACTCAATGCCATTGCCGCAATGCCGGGTGGCGGCACACTGACATTTAAAGTGACTCGACAGGACACGGCAGTACGAATTGATGTCATCGACACCGGTCATGGAATTGCAACCGAAGTCAAGTCTCAGATTTTTGATCCCTACTTTACGACGCGACCTGAAGGAACCGGCATGGGACTGGCGCTGTGCCATAAAATTGTTCAACAACACGGCGGGACAATTGATTTTCGTTCCGGGGACGATCGTGGTAATCTGCCGGGCACAGAGTTTACCGTCCTTTTGCCGCTGGATGACCCTGCATGACCAGTTCCAGCTTCAGTGTTCTGATCGTGGATGACGAACCCAACATTCGCTCAGGCCTGGCAAAAGGGTTGATCAATGAAGCCGACACGATCGAGACTGCGAAAGATGCTGACGAGGCTTTGATGTTCTTCGGCAAACATCATTACCAGCTCGTGATTGCCGACGTCCGACTGCATTGCAGTATGGGTGGCATCGAACTGATGCGAAAGATGCTGGTTGTGAGGCCTCAGACGGCGGTGGTCGTCATCACCGCTCATGGCACCGTGGAAACGGCCGTGGAGGCGATGCGCGCGGGTGCCTTCGATTTTATCGCGAAGCCTCTGGATCTGAATCTGGTTCGACAGCAGGTACGCAAGGCGCGTGAGCATTATCGATTACAACAGGAAAACCGCAGCCTCCGCAGTCAGCTGGCGAATGCAGGTGAGATTTCCAACATCATCGGAAACTCGACGGCGATGCAGGAAGTGTTTCATCAGATCCGGCAGGTGGCCAATACAGACGCGACCATCATGATTCATGGGGAGAGCGGAACGGGAAAAGAGCTGATTGCCCGAGCGCTGCACAATCTAAGCGATCGATGTGCCGCGCCATTTCTGGCCGTCAACATGGGTGCTATGCCCGAAACACTGCTGGAAAGTGAACTGTTTGGACATGAAAAAGGATCGTTTAGTGGCGCGTCACGACAAAAACCCGGATGCTTTGAACAGGCTAATGGAGGAACATTATTCCTGGACGAAGTGACAGAGATGTCCGCAAAAAGCCAGGTGGATCTCCTGCGAGTTCTGGAGACGCGGCAATTGACCCGTGTCGGTGGCGAGCAACTGATACAAACCAATATTCGCGTGATCTCCGCGACCAACAAGTTGGTCCAGGATCTGATTGAAGAGGGTACGTTTCGTGAGGACTTATTTTACCGTCTGAACGTGGTTCCGATTGAAGTGCCATCACTGCGGCAGCGGCGAGACGACATTCCTTTGCTGGTCGAACACTTTTTGCGTCACTTCTGTGAGCGTCATCATCGAGAATGGCGGCAGGTCGCTCCGGACGCTATGCAGACCCTGATGGCAGCTCACTGGCCAGGAAATGTCCGCCAACTGCGGAACGTGATGGAGCGTCTGGTGGTGACTCTCGCAGGAAACATGATCCACAAGAACGATCTGCCTGCGGAACTCACTCCTCGCACAGCCTCCAAATCGGCCATCGCCAGAACGCTGGCGGAGACCGTGGAAGAATGTGAACGCAACGCCATCGCAATCGCCCTTGAAGCGTGCGAATTTCACCGGGAGAAAACCGCGAAACGTCTGGGTGTCAGCGTTCGCACACTGCACTACAAAATGGGACGCTACGGCTTGCACTGAATAACAAACTGCGTTGAAGCCGGTTCAGGGCAGTGAATGAGGCGTTGAAATGGTGTGTCGTCTGGGTAAGGATAAGATTCGTGAAGTTCGCACTCCGCAGCGTTGCGTTTTGGGTCACGGGATTACTGGCAATGTTTGGCATGTGTTTCGACGTGACAGCGGATGACAAACGGCCTGCGACAGGAACGGTCATCCCGGACCTGCGATTCAAGGATATCCGCGCGCTGGATCGCAGCCTGATGGAACTGGGCGAGCCTAAAGCGTGCGTCTTTGTTTTCACCACAACAACGTGCCCGCTGGTGCGTCGGTCGATGCCCAAACTTGTAGGCCTTCATCAACGTTTCGGACCGCAGGGTGTGGAGTTTGTGTCGGTGAACGTGGGTGCCGACGACACGATTCGTGAGATCGCAGAACAGGCCATCGAATTTGGTGCAGGATTTCCTTTTGTCAAAGACACAAATCTAAGCTGTGCGATGGCGCTGGGAGTCACAAAGACTCCTGAGGTGGCCGTTCTGGATGGGAACCGTCGGCTCGTGTACCGCGGACGAATTGACGACCAGCTGCGAATCGGTGGGACTCGCCCGGAGCCGTCCCGAAAAGATCTGGAGGAGGCGCTGACGCAACTGCTGAGCGGAGTGCCGTTGACGGTCCCTGAAACGCCCGTCGATGGATGTCAGATCACTTACCCTTCGGAAGAGGCCTCATCGAAGGAAGCCTTACCGGAGTATCATCGCGACATCGCTCCGTTGCTGGATCGCAAGTGTAATCATTGTCATCGCGAAGGCACGGCCGCTCCTTTCTCGCTGCTGACGCTGGCTGATGTTCGAGCCAATGCGGCGATGATTGGCACTGTCGAGGATGAAACGATGCCGCCGTGGTATGCGAGTGCAAAGCATGGTCGGTTTCAAAACGATCCGTCGCTGACCCGCGAGGAAAAATCCACCTTGCTGTGTTCGATCCATTCAGAGCGACGCGAAGGCACCGTACCACCGGAGCCCCCGGCAGATCAGTCGCCAGCTGCAATCAAGTCCGAAGCGGCGGATGCGGACGGATGGCGAATCGGAAAGCCGGATCTCGTGATTACGATGCTGGAATAACATTCGGTGCAGGAAACCGGCTTCGTGCCTTATCGGTATACGATTCTGCCCTACCTGTTTCTGCAGAACACGTGGGTTGAGCCCTTGAGATCCGGCCGGACAATCGTGCGGTTGTTCATCATTGCAATATGGCGTACGTGACAACTAAAGGCGCAGGGGAAGAAACATTCCTGACCGGCTACGTCCCCGGCGGACAGCCGATGGATCTGGACCGATGCGACAACGGAGCGGCTGTGTTCATCCCGAAAGGATCGGGCCTGGGTTTGCAGGTGCTACACGACCACAGGCAAACCAGAACGCTGCCGCATTTCCATCGGCCTGCGATTTCCGCGTCGCACCGTGCAGAAGCGATTGACTCATTTTCTGCCGGACCCGCGCTTCAAAATTTCTCCCTACGACGGCGCGTATGAAGTCCGTGCGTCTCGCAAAATGGAGCGGGATATTGATCTGCTGGGCATGTTTACGCATATGCATGTCCGCGGAAAAGACATGACGTTCTTTGCCGACGTTTCCGGCCAGCAGAAGGAGACCCTGCTTCGAATTCCCAACTACAACTTTGAATGGCAACTGGGATATGAGCTGAAGCCTGGCGATAAAAAACTGCCCGCAGGAACCACAATTGAAGCGGTGGCTCACTTTGATAACTCCGCCTTCAATCCCTACAACCCGGTCCCAGCTCGAACGGTCGGCTACAGACTTCAGACAGTAGACGAAATGTTCAACGGCTTTGTCTTCTTCGTGCATTCCGACGAACAGCTGAATCTGACGGTGGACTCGATAACCGGCCGCGAGATCCGTGTTCCGGAGAAGCCGTGATTTTGTTGTGGAGATTTCCTCCTCAATAGGAGTTCCTCATGCAGGTTGCGCAGCGCAGGTGAATGGATTGCAGCGAACAGAACCGATTTAAGGGCGATTCGAACTTTTTAGAAAATCGGAGTTGTTGAATGACGTTGGATTCTTTGCGGTGAAGAACTCTGTAGCTTTTTTCTCCGGCGCAACGATTTGTTTTAGATCCGTCGATTCGTGGAGCTCTCGCTGTGGTTGATGCTTCTTCGGTGCGGGGTCGAGGGCGCTGCGATTTTCGCCTTTGTTCTCTCGATGCCTGCCATGTAAGCGCCCTCATCCGGCCTGTCGGCCACCTTCAGCCCGTGGGGGGCAAGGACGTGCGGTTGGCCAAATGACTTTCACACTTGCGCAGAGAGGGTGAAGGCGCTGCGATTTTTGTCTTTGTCCTTGCGATACCTGCCGAGTAGGCCCTCTCGACACGGAAACACTTTCGTGGACCCAGTGATTCACTGGACGCCTTTCAGAACAGGTCGCCATGCGAGCGTCTGTTGTGTTGATCTGACAGACGGGACCATGCCGCATGGGGTGACTATGGCCGCTTTGGCAGCGTTACGCAGGCTAGTTTCCCGTCTGCATTTCGTCCGTAGAGTTTTCCGTTGGCCAGCATAGGAGCGGTCCAGCAGCGACCTTCCAGAAAAGCCGATCGCGCAAGTTCCGTGTAACCCGCGGATGAGGCGGTGGCCATCACAAGTGTTCCGTTTTCGGACAGAATGATCAGCTTGTCGTCAGCAAAAAGAAGCGAGCCGCAGCCCAGGCCACGTTGCTTCCATGCAAGTTTTCCGGACTCAAACTGAATGCAGTTCAAAGTCACATTGCGACCGTTATGGGAATCGCCATCGAAACCGTAGAGCCATCCGTCGTGCAGAATAGAATTATTAAAATGGTTTCGCATATCGGTGTTTTTATAAACCTGCGTCAGTGATTTGTCCTGAAGCCGAAACAACGCACATCCGATTTTGTAACCGGTCGAAATGAAGATGTCGTCACCCACCACGATGGGCGTTGTGGCGTTGGTTTTGTACGGGGATTTCCATTCAGCGAATGCAATCTCTGCCCCATCGGCCGAATCAATAATCCTCAGTCCGTTACAATCCAGCGTTGCGAGCAGCGTTTTTTCATCGCGCCGAAAAACAGCCGCCGAGCCGTAGCCCGCTTCATGAAGTTCGGTCTGCCATAGTTTCTCGCCGCTGGTTTTGTCGAACGAGACGACTCGCCCGGCTTCCAGAATCAGCTGCCGTCCAACGATGCGCGGAGAACTGCTGAAGCCCCATTCCGGAAGTTTGACGCCCAGTTCTTTCTGCAGCATATTCTCCCACAGCACTCTGCCATTCGCCAGATTCAGGCAAAATAGCTGACCTTCTTTGCCAAGCGTATAAACACAATTCTCATCGAACGTCGGCGTCGAGCATGGCCCACCTTCGTGCAGGTTTGGAATCAGCTCACCAGGATATTCGTGCTTCCACAACACTTCGCCGTTCTGGCTGTTCAGGCACCAGACGGTTTCCTTTCCCTCCTGATGCCCCATGGCCAGCAGACGGTCGCCGACCACTGACATCGAACTGAATCCTGTGCCAATCTGGCGGGTCCAGTCGGCCGGCAATCCGTCTTTGGGCCACGTATCGGCAAAGCCAGTTTCGCGCGACTTGAGATCATGACTCGAGCCGCCCCAGTTTGGCCAGTCGTCGGCCGATGAGGTGGTCTGCAGTATCACGCACAGCATCGACAACCACAGGAAGACTGAAAGCCACTGGCTGGCGACGAGGTCGTTGCGATCGACGAGTGAATTTGCTGCCATTTTTTGTTCCTGATTGTTGAACGAAATTTTTCAGACGACGGACGAGCCACAAGGGAATGACGGACCAACCACGGAGAGAATTCCAGACGCCGTCAGCGAACAGCCGCCGCGATACTCGCGCCGGCCAGTGCGCGTGGATGCGGTTCAACAGCGCGGCCAGGCAAGGAGGTCAGGACGATGCAAATGGTTTCGCTGACCGGGTCCGCCCAGGCCAGTGTGCCCGTGGAGCCGGTATGCCCGAAGGTTTCCGGCGAGCATCCGACGCTGCCCGATGCTGCACCCACATTAAACCCAAGACCACGCGCAGTGAGTCCCGCCAGATTTTGATTTCCGGTCATCCGCTGTGCTGTTTCCGGCGTTACGATCCGGCCACGACGGTGAAGAAATTCAGCGAAGAATTTTGACAAATCGGAGACCGATGTATGAGTCCCGCCCCAAGGCGCTCCCAAGGTTCGCCAGTATAAACTGTTCCAGTCCCAGTTTCGCGAGGAAGGATCGCCAGCACCGGCTTCCGGAGCGGCGTGCTCAGTCTGGCAGGCGACCATTTGTTCCAGCGCGAACGCCCCAAGCCCCTGGGCGGAATGTTTCATTTGAAGAGGCTGAAAGATGGTCTGTTCGACGAACTTGAGGATGCTCATCCCGCTGATGAGTTCCGCAATATGCGACGCCAGGAGAATCCCCATGCTCGAATACTCATATTGCTCTCCCGGCGCAAAACGAAGGGGCGTTTTTACGGCGTGCTCTAAAAATTCGTGCAGCCCTGCATGTTTCTTTCTCAGCGCATTGTTCTCCGCCAGTTGATCGGGCAGACCGGAAACGTGAGTCAACAGGTGCTGAATGGTAACGTGATTCTTCTGGCCGCCAGCAAACGCGGGAATAAATTTGGTGACGCGATCATCCAGCCGAAACTCCCCCTGATCGAAGAGTGTCATCAAAGCAGTGACGCAGATCGGCTTGGAAATCGAGCCCAGCAGGAACATGGAGTTTTCCGTGACCCCCGCACCAAAATAGCGGGCAAATCTTTCTTCGCGGTGCCTTACATGTAGGGCGCATGCAGAAACCCGACCTGATGTTGTCGCCTTTTCCAGAATGTTGGCCGCGGAATCAAATCGTTCGTAAACCGATGCGGCGGCAAATCGTGAGCTCAGGGTCGCAGCAAGCGAAGAGAGCATAAAGTGGCGTCGTTTCATCAATCTTGTCTCCGCAGAATGCTGATCACACAATTCTCAAGGCCGGGTAAGAAACATTCGGCTGGTGAGGTGCAGCAGCACCGAATCTTAGTCACAGGAACTTCAGAATGCGAAGCGGCCCTGGTGGACTCATGGCTGCAATAAACACGCGAACGTTGAGTCCGCAGAGCCTGTATCTGAGCGCTGCGGCGCTTCACGCGGTGGCGATCACCACGTCGGTCCGAGTCCGTGACGGAAAGATGCTGGTTTTAGACTGTTCAGTTGCAGAAACCAAAGCCCCACGTACAGACTTCTAGTATCAGCATTTGGCCGCCGCGAACACGACCCACTCGCCTGCGCTGCGAGCTTGTGTTAAATAATCGCATCAGCGCCGCTCAGATTCTTTGATCTTTTACCCGGCCTCTGACGCCCGTGTTGATAGAATTTACGGCGTGTTGCGCAACGGCCTGCCCGCCGTCGGCAGAAAGAACAGGACTTTATTGACGTTCCGCAGACGTCGTAAGCGGAGGAGTTTTTTTGTGAACGATGATTCTGATCCTCGAGTCTACTTTGCTGCTGAACGCACCTTGCTGGCATGGCTGCGAACAGGAATCGCTGTGATTGGTCTGGGATTTCTGGTTGCACGGTTTGGTGTGTTTCTCAGTGTTATTCGCGGACAGATGATCACCGGCAACCATGTCTTGTCAACAGTGCTGGGCACTGGCTTTGTGATACTCGGCGCAATCATGATTGCAGCGGCAACCAGGCAACATTGGAACTTCAGCCGGACACTTCACCATCGAGAAATTCCCAGGCATTACTCCACGAAAATGAGCGTGGTCGTTGCCGCATTGGTCTCCCTTTTGGGTCTGCTTATGGCCGTATATCTGGCAGCCAGTGTCGTTTCGGTGTTCTGACTGCGCGCCGGCCAGAGCCACGAAGTCAGAGCCACGAAGTCAGAGCCACGAAGTCAGCCGCGAAGGCAGCCGCGAAGGCAGTCGCGAAGGCAGTCGCGAAGTCAGTCGCGACGTCTCTGCACACTGTTTATCTCTGCAAGTTATTCATCGACCAGTTGTTCCGCCTGCACCTGCAGTTCCTGGCACGCGTGGATGTAGGACGATGCTGACCAGGCCTGATAGCATTTTCCCATCGGACGTCCCGTGCGGCTATGCACCCATTCGTTGAATTCCCACTCACGATTTTTTCCCAGCCGATTTAATTGAGCCAGTTTAAGTAATTCCCGGCAAGCCACCTCATAAAGGCCAAGTCGATGAATGAAGCGGACCCACATGCCGCCGATAAATGGCCAGATCCCGCCGTTGTGGTAATGCCCCGGCAGATTGAGCAGATTCACAGTATAATAGGGCCGCCAATCCGGATCGCCTGCCTGGACCGGCGGATACAAATTTGTCACCGGATACGGATCATTGACGCCGACGCCCCACATGAACTTAAAGGCAATACGTGCCCTGTCTGCATCCAGGATGTTGGAGAGAAATGCCTGCAAGTTGCCCAGCACATCACAACGCCAGTTGAAGCCGAACGGAGTAATCTCGGCGAGCAGATAACTGGAATCTCCGATCGAAGCCTGCAGCTGAGCGAACTTGAACTGTTCTTCCGACGCGACCGCGGGTGGCCGTGTGGACGGCCAGAAGGAACTTAGGATTTTGGCGCGAATAGCCTGAGACCGTCGCAGAGTGGCGGCCGCATGGTCAAACTGTTCCTGCATTTCCAGCAGCCGGGCAAAGGCGACATTGGCTCGATACCAAAGAACTTCATCGTACAGAACATGGTAGCTTCGCCCAAAAAGATCGGTCCAGTCGCCGGCTTCTGGAATCTCCAGCAGCAAATCGTTATTGCTGTCCAGCGCACTCAGCCAGTCCATGACACGCTGAAGCTGCAAGGAGTATTCTTTGAGCAATTCCCTGTCGTTCGTTTTGCGAACATACGCATGAAATGCCACGATGGCCCACAGGGCACTGTCGATCGCACAGATCCCCCCAACGCCGCTGTAGTCGGGCACTCCATCTTCAATGCGCACATTGGCCGGCATTTGTCCGTTTGGTGCAAGTCGATCGAACAGGGTTCGAAGCGTTGCTTCCTGGGCCATTCGAATATCAGGGTCGTCGAGTCCAACGGTGCCGATGATGACTATCGAACCATCTCGAGCCCAGACACTTCGGTAATTGATGTCGACGCCAGTGACTTCGTTATCCTGCAACGAGCATGCACAGAAGCCGAGCGGACTGATTGTCTTTCGAAGTGCCAGTAAAGCGTGGCGATATCCTTCAGCAATCAGGTGACGTTCCTGTGACGTTAAAGTTCCTAAAGCCGCCTCGCCCACGAGCATTTTCAGAGTTGGATCGATTTGCTCCGGCCGCAGGGCAGAGTCAGACAGCGGAGGAGCCGTCGGAATGACGCCGAAATACTGAAGGCCTTCAAGCACTCCGTCAGCAACAACCATTGTGGCATTGAAGGTTGGCGTCTTCACCACCGCTTCGATCAGTTCGGGCTGAGCGTTTTCAACAACGATTCCCTTCACGCCCGGCAGCAAAAACATGCTGGCATCGTTGCCAGTATCACCGGCGACCAGGATGTTTTCCGTGGAAAAGCCCAGATTCCCGCAGAGCCACTGCAGTGCTCCGCCCTTCGTTGATTCGGCCGGAAGAATATCGAGGTCGCGAGCACTGGAGTAAACGACGCACGCACGTAAACCGGCCTCCCGCAGCCGTGCTCGAATTTCGTCGATGGTCTCTGCCGAAGCCTGGGGCAGGTACCAGCTCGATTTGTATTCATGCAGAAACTGATCGGGCTGTTGAAGGATGCCAGGCGTCCGGGCCAGAATCTCCTGCACTTTTTTCAGATCCCAGCCATTTCTGAACTGCTTGCTGAATTCTTTCAGCGGCCGTTTTCTGCGACCGTCATAAATCTGAGTGCCGACCGCGCCGATAATGTAATCAGGCCACGGAAGAATCTGTGTGGACAGCAAATCGATCACGTCCTGAACCAACCGCCCCGATGCATAGGCCAGCATTGGTCGCTGTGCCTGCGGAAGTGATTCCCAGACCGTTTTGAATCGACGTGTGGCTTCCGGATTTCCCAGCAGAGTCCCATCCAGATCAGAGCAGAAAAGCTGAATGACTATGTCCGAGTTTAGTGGTTGCGGTTCCATATTTTCCTTCGAGAGTTGATCAACAATTTCCGGTGAACCCAATGTGGGCCTCCGGCACTGGATGTTTTTTGGACTGGGCGAAGTCACAACACGATCAGTAGATCAGTCGGCGATTGTGTGCAAAGATTCCCATGGCATTTCGGCTCGCTCGATTATGCCCGGCAGTGCAGTCGTCATTACTCCGCATCCTGCCACGGATCGTCCCAGTCGGATTCGCCAATGCCTGATTCCTCCGCTTCATGATGCTCGACCGCAGCGATCAGCTGATGCGCAATGCCGGACCAGGTAAAGAGACTGCGTGCCTTATGAGACCCCATTTTTGCCATGCGGTTCCACAGGCGGGGATATCGAAATGCCTTCAGCATTGTGATGCCGAGATCTTCTTTATCCAGCGGATCAGCGAACAACGCATGACGGCCGAACGTCAGAGCCCGATACAATCCGCCGTGGACAGTCACCACTGTTGGAGTGCCGCATGCCATGGCCTCGATGGCAGTCATTCCGAACGGTTCGTAACGGCTGGAAAGTACAAACAGATCTGCTGCCCGATAATAATCCGCCAGCTGGTCATCCGGCACAAAGCTTCCGAACTGCACTTTGTTCTGAAGGTTCAGCTCAAGAACCAGATTTTGAAGCTCCTGTAGAATCGTTTGTTCCAGCGCGTTCAAACTGGAACCACCGACGGCCAGATGCAGAACGGCTTCCGGCTCGCGTGAAGCCAGCACAGAAAAGCCCTGAATCAGCAAATCATAGCCTTTGTTGCGCGCCAAACGGCCGATCGCCATGACAACCTTGCCAGAGAAACCCAGCCGCTGACGAATCGCATTTCGGCTGGACTCACCCACTGGAAAAAATCGATTTTCATCGTACCCCGGTGGAATCATGCGGCAATGATCGGCAGAGATCTGATACTCCTTTTCAAGAAGATCCAGTTGCAACGGCGTTGTTGCAATCACCAGTTCGGCTTCAGCATAAAGCTGCCGTTCTGTGCGAATACGCTCCGAGAAGTTGTACTGCGTTTCAAACTTGTCTGTATCTTCGGGATAGTCGACTTCCATCTGACGCATTTTCCAGAGCCCCAGAGAATGCGGAGTATGCACATGCGGACATTTCAAATCGAGCCGCAGAAGTTCGGCTGCGATTCCGGCGTCCCAATAGTGACTGTTGATAAACAAATATTTTAACCCATGATCGTGAATAATCCGCAACGCGTTTTCGCCCCACTCGGGTAAGTGATGACTCAGATATTCTTTGGGAAGAAATGACGACCCGCCGCACGGGGCGCGGATAATCCGAACATGTTCGGCGACTGCTTCAAAAGCTGGCTGATCTTCAAACTGGCGCGTCCAGATATCCACTTCAAATCCAAACTGTGCCAGCTTCTTTGACAGTTCAAGAACATACACCACCTGCCCACCGGTGTCGGCGGCTCCCAGCGGTGGATTGGCTGCGACATAGCCATGTGTGGAAATCATCGCAATGCGGGGCAGCGCCGAGCCGGATTGCAGACACATTTCCAACAACTGGTTCGAAGCTTCTTGCACCAGTGATTCCGAATTCAACATTCAAATAGCCTTCTTCCTGACAATGTCATTCTCGGTGAAAGAACTGGCCTCCCGGCCGGATTCACCAAAATTATCCCGGTCCCCAGCATTCAACAACAAAATTCAGTTGCAGATGGACGATCTGAGAGCTCAGTCTTTCTTTACGGCCATTTCGAGTCACGAGGAGATCTCGCACTTTGCCTGCTTGCTGCTCTTGCGTATTGGCGGATGACGAATTCATGAGAGCTTCCTGTCAGTAAGTTTCATTAGGACCGTAAACCCGGTAGAGCAACTGCTGTGCCCCGGCCGCGGCTGAATGCACTGCAAAAAGACTCAGGTCATGCACCAGAAGCACGTTAGGCATTTGACGCGGTATTTTTCCTGTCAGGCCGGCGGCAAAAGACTTGCCTGCGATGGAAAAATTGTTGCCAGAGTCTTGATTGCGGGCCTCTCGGATTTGTCGAGGAGGCCGGCATTTACCATGAATCTAAAAGGTACTTCATTGGCATGGCGTTTGATCGAGCAGCAGACGCCGTGGCAGACGGCCGTGCAGAATTTAAAGGCTGCTGCTGATCGAATTATGATCACTCCTCAAAGAAGCAAGGAAAGCTCCGCATGGATGACCCCGACCAGCTGATGCGTATGATGGCCTCGATCATTATTCTGGGAGTTGGCGGGCAGTGGCTGGCGTGGAGGCTGCGCGTGCCGGCGATTCTTCTGCTCCTGACGCTCGGCTGCCTTGCCGGTTCGGTCTCCGGTTTCATCAATCCCGACCAGATGTTTGGCAACCTTCTTCAGCCTCTTGTCTCCCTCGCCGTGGGCTTGATCCTGTTTGAAGGAGGGCTGAACCTGCGGCTGCACGAACTGAAGGGAACATGGAAATCGCTGCTCGGTCTGCTCACCATCGGTGCGATTATTACTTGGTTCGGGGCAGCCCTGGCGGCCCATTTTATTCTGCAAATTCCAGCCTCGGTGGCCCTTGTTCTGGGAGCTGTCCTGACCGTCACTGGCCCCACGGTGATCGGGCCGCTGCTTCGCGAAATTCGTCCCTCGGGAAAAGTGGGGATCATCGCGAAGTGGGAAAGTATTGCGATCGATCCCATTGGAGCAACGCTGGCCGTTCTGGTCTTTGAGGCCATCAGTTCCATTCGAGCGGCTGAGTATGGATCAGCCACGTGGAATGCCGTTCAGGGCTTTGCCAGTACGGCGACGGTCGGACTGACTATTGGATTGCTGTCGTCACGTCTGCTGGTCGAATCGTTCCGTCGCTTCTGGATACCCGATTATCTGCAGAACCCAATGACGCTGCTGTACGTTGTCGCGACATTTGCCGGAGCGGAAATGCTGCATCATGAAGCAGGGCTTGTGGCCGTGACGGTTATGGGCGTTCTGCTGGCCAATCAAAAAGCTGTCGATGTTCATCGAGTCATCGAATTTAAGGAGAGTCTGACGATCCTGCTGATTGCCGCGCTGTTCATTGTTCTGGCAGCTCGCGTGCCTTTGCAGGATCTGCGTCAGCTTGGCTGGCGAGGTCCTGTGTTTGCAGCATCACTCATTCTGATTGTGCGACCGGTGTCCGTATGGCTTTCCACGATTGGCAGCGGGTTGTCTCGTCGTGAACGCTGCTTTCTTGCCTGGTTCGCGCCGCGAGGAATTGTCGCTGCAGCGGTGTCATCCGTGTTTGCTCTTCGGATGGGCGAGAGCGGAGCCGTCATTGCGCCGGCGACCTTAATCGTGATTCTGATGACCGTTGCCGTCTACGGGCTGACCGCGGCACCGCTGGCCCGAAAACTTGGACTCGCCGCTTCTGATCCGCAGGGCCTTCTGATCGCCGGCGCCAGTCAGACAGCACGAGCCATTGCGCGGGTCATCAGCAAGGAAGGTATTCGTGTGGTTCTTGTGGATACGCGATATCAGCGTGTGTCAAAAGCTCGGGAAGCGGGGCTCAATGTTTGCTTTGCCAGCATCCTGTCTGAGTATGTGATGGATGCCGTCGACTTCGGAGGGCTCGGCCGTTTCCTGGCGCTGACATCCAACGATCAGATCAATACTCTCGCGGCGGCGAGGTTTCGAGAAATCTTCGGAGCACGCAATGTCCTGCAGCTTTCGCGAGGCGAATCAGACAACGCAAGAATGGAGACGACATGGCAGAACCGTCTCGCTGGCCGAACACTCTTTAGCCCGTGTCTGACCTACGACTTTATGGACACGGCACTGGATCAGGGTGCCACCATCAAAGCAACTCGCTTCAGCGAAATGTTTACTCTGGAAAACTTTCGTGCGCACTACGGCGATCGAGTTCACCCACTGTTCCTGATCGATGGCGCTCGGATCGATGTGCTTTCGGCAGATGTCCGAATGAATCCCAAAGCTGGACAGCTGGTGGTCAGCCTCGTGTTGCCAGGAATTGTTCCGCCAGGAAAAATTCCTGATGCAATTCCTGCCTCTGTCGACAATCCCCTGATCAGAGGCGTCCGATCACTCTCACACACGCTGCAGGCAAAACGACCAGGAGACGCCGTTGTGTGACGCGTGGCAGAACAGACTGGCCCAGTTCAATTGCCCGCCCGAACCTGCACATTGTTTTAGCGTCGCAATGCAGTGGCTCGTGCGTCGGCATTAACCGCCTCTGGCAGATAACGTTTGGTCACTGCGATTCGAATGAGCAAGATCAACGCAATACGAGTGCCGAGTCCCATTCAAAGGATTCGGTCTCGCGGAGCGCCGACAGCCAGTAGGCGGAGCTGATGACTTTCAGGCAGATTGAGCCTTCGGTGATCGCCCCCGCGTGGACTCCCCAGATGATTGATCCGGCGTCCGAGATTTTTCCTTTGGCGATCTGTTCGCCAAACAGTCGATTCAGGATGGCGGTGTCCTGCATCCCGGCGGACAGCATGCGAATCAGAAATGCGCGGTCCATCGAATCTGCGAACACCGCCAGCATCGCAGGATCGTCACAGGTGATCAACAAGGAGACGCGTAGAGCGTCGGGGGCAGGGAAGGCCATTTCGTTAGCGGCATTCAGCAGACTCGCGACGTTAAACATCGTGTGATGAAATTCCAGATCAGCCGCCTGTTCCCACAGACGTTCGTGCTGACTTTCGACACTGTAGTTTCTGATCTGGCCGTCCGACAGATTTGTTCCGAGGCGGTATTTCAATAGCACGGCTGCAGCTTTTGCCGGCTCAAGATCCTGCAATGCAAGCAGACACATCTCGCGAAGTTCGTCTGCTGGAATCTGAGCGGCACCGGCAACTTCGAGTCTTTCGAGAACTGCGATGTAGTCGGCCGCCAGCCAGCCGCCTTCAAGTTCCGCCAATTGTTCCAGTTCATTCACTTGGACACGGTATTTTGTCATTCAGGTTTCCCGAGAGAGTAAGCTGTTTGTTGACCAAGTGTAGCGTAGATTGATCTCTGAGTGACGAAGGCCGTAAAACGCGGCCTTGGCATTCATCACTCGAAGAGTGATGACTACTATAAATGCAAACCGAGTGCCATTAGGCTGCCCGCTGGCAGCAGAATCAGAAATCACTTTTGATCTAGCCAGCAAAAGAAAAAGGGTGTTCAGCACTTTCGCACTGAACACCCTTTTATTTTGTACAGCTCAGTCCTGAATCAGGAGAGAAGACTGTTAATAAAGCCCAAAAGTTTAGGCCTAGTAACGATCGCGACCACCGCCGCCACCGCCGCCGCTTCGACCACCACCACCGCCGCCGCCGCCACCGCCGCCACCACCACCACCGCCGCTTCGACCGCCACCGCCGCCACCACCGTAGCCGCCACGACTGCCACCGCCGCCACCACCACCGCCGCTGCCGCCTTCACGAGGACGAGCCTCGTTTACGACAATCTGGCGACCGTCGAGGTCAGAACCGTTCAGAGCACGGATGGCTTCATCGCCACCGCTTTCCATTTCAACGAAGCCGAATCCCTTGGATCGGCCAGTTTCACGGTCACTAACAACCTTGGCTGAAGTCACAACGCCGTACTGCGCGAAAGCCCGCTCGAGGCCTTCAGACGTAGTGCCCCATGCGAGGCTACCCACAAAAATGTTCTTACTCATCACAATAACCCTTGAGCTTTACAGCTTCCAAAACACCTGATCGCTGCCACAACGGCAGCCGTTAGAACACAAATTTAGCAAAGCTTTTTTACAGCTTTGAGCACTGGAGGTGCTGCAGGAGAACTCAAGGGCGGACGGAACTTATTAGCAACGACTGTCTTCGAGAACACAAATGCTCACACCGCCCAGCTTCGGCGGACTCGCATTGGAAGTCTCGGCCAAAATCTGGATAAGTGACATTACCCTGCTCCACCCAGAATAGCAACTCCGATTCACCTCACATTTTGTCGCGATTTCCGGTTTCGTCGGCTGACTGATGTTCTGCGGCAGATTCTGCCAATGCGTTTGGCTGCCGATAAAAACGCTTTCCGTGATCATCCGATGGCGTGGTATCGCTCAGCGACTTGCTGCACTACTGCGTCGATTTCACAACGGCCAGCTGCTTCGCGAACCAGTCGTGCGCGGATCGCCAGACATGAGTTCCCAATGAACCCTGCTGCAGTCCAAGAGCCGCTGTGCCGCGTTCTCCACAGAAGAATTTGTCCGCCTGTTCGGTCGGTAACTTAACGATTGCCGTGAAGCGATGTTCCGTCAGGCGCAGTCGATCATCAGTTCCGGAACTGGCGCCGTCATGATTTTCAGAGACAGCCAGCGCTCCGCCGTTGGTTGCCGCAAGAGCCGGATGAGGGATCACTCGGCTTGCTCGCGGGTTCACTCGCACCAACGTTCCCGTCACTGCCGGATGTGTTCCAATTCGAAGCCTGACCGGCTGCCCGACAAGACTGGCTGCCACAGACAGATCGCGCTGACCCAGCGACATCTGAAACTCTTTCTCCTGTTCACGTCCAATCGTCATCAACTCCATTCCGGCCGTCGCAAATGTGCCGTTCAGCGACTGAAGATTGCGACCAAGAACCTGGCCCGACCGAGTGGCTCGGATCTGAAGCCCTTCCAGCTGTTTGCGACACTCCGCAAGCTGCATCAAAAGCGATTCCAGATTTCCCTGCGACACATTCAATGCACCGGAGTTGTGTTCGCCCGATGCTGTCTGCAATCGCAGTTCTTCCTGAGCCCTTTGCTTTTCCAGATCATTAAATTGTGTCTGAACATCGTCGTTGCGCAGTGAGACCAGCAGGTCTCCTTCATTTACATTCTGACCATTCAAGACGTAGACGGCTTCCACAAATCCGGCAGCGGCCGGCCGGATGACTTCGCCATGCGTAAAATCCACAACGCCAGGCGCTGTGGTGAAAACGGGGGAAGGCAGCGTATAGAACGCAGCGAGCAACAGTCCGAGCAATGTTCCGCCGGCAAGACTTGCGCGAAACAGGCGTTCCGGATGCTGCAGCCAAAGTCGTCCCACGGCGGACAGTGAACGCAATAGTGGTCGGCCAAACCAGACACAGACGCCGATGGCCGCAAGTGCAAGACCGCCTCCGTGAAACAGCACCGACGCCATAATCAGCAGTGAAAGCGAGACCAGCAGACGCCACACCATGGCCGAAGTGCCGTAAGCCAGCAACAGCCAGCGCTGGCGACCGGCAATGGCTGGCGTTCCGCCGGTGTGTCCAAACAGAAATCGCTGAGCCAGACTTAAGACAGCACTGTTGGCCTGACTGGCGAGATTCGGGATCTCAAGCAGATCTGACAGGAGATAGTAGCCATCAAACTTCATCAGGGGATTCAGATTGAACAGCAATGTTGAAAGGCTGGCCATCATGATTGTGTTCTGCAGCAGATGTCGCAGAACGGGCGATTCGCACTGAGTCCACGCGATCATGGCGAGCGACGCGATCAGCAATTCCGCATGAACGCCGGCGAGAGCCGTATGAATGCGGTGCCACCGCGAACGAAATGACCAGCTGGATGATGCGTCGACGTAAGCAAGAGGAGCAAGAAAGGCGATGATGACTCCGGTTTCACGAATCGTGCCGCCATAACGGTAACACACCAGCCCGTGCGCCAGCTCATGAAACACCTTCAGACCCGCCCAGGCTGCAAACAGCCACAGCCAGTTGTCACGAGCGATTACATTCGCAGTGGCGGCCGAAAACTGTTCCCAGTTCGAACGCAGCATCAGGCCGGCAATGGCCATCAGCATCAGCCCGGCAACTGTCGCTGGTCCGCTAAAGATCCAGCCGGCCAGTGGATTCAGTGATCGCAGAACTGACTCGGGACTTCCAAGAGAAATCTTCATCCACAACGGGTTGAACTTCTTCCAGAATGTACCTTCGCTGGTGGAGCGAACCGCGGACGATGCACCTGAGGCCGACGTATCGGCATCAGAAAATGCGCCGAGCCCGTTGTCGAGCAGCCACGAATAAACGGACATCGCCTGAGTCTGACTCAGTGCCTTATCCTTCAGCTGCTGTGAGGCAACTGCCAGTGCTTCCGCAAAGCTGGTGCGACCGTTCAGCAGGGAAACGAAGACATATTCCGCGTATCCGATCCGGTAGTACTCGGCCGCGGTTTTGACTTCCACATGATAAAACGTTTCTCCGGAATACTGCTGCGGAACAAACAGCAGATCGTCGCGCAGCTTGAGACGCGTGCGACTCAGCTCGACGGTTGAAATATCAGGCAGGCCGCGCATTTTACCACCCCAGCCAACCAAGCAGCCGGCTTATGGAACAGATTCCAGCCCAGGGAATGACGGCGGGTGCTGACGTCGGCAAGTCCGCGCATCCCGGGTCTAAGGATGGCGTTGTTGTTGGGAATATCGGCCTCAGCGATAAACACGTTTTCTCCGTCAAGGAGTTCAGCACGAGGATGAACCGAACGGATCACTGCCTGAACTTTTTCTTCAGGAACGGCTTCCAGCTGAATGTCGACCGTCATGCCGGCTGTTACATGCCGAACGTCTTCCTCGGGAACCCCGATCTCGACGACCATGGCTCCGGCCCCGGCGCGCAGAAAACGTTCCACGTCCCGGACGCGATCAGTGGAGACAGCTGCAGATTCCTCTGCGGCCAGCACAACCAGAAGACTTCCGACGGCTTCGCCCGATTCCGCACGAATGGGCACGCTGATCAGAAATTTTCCAAATCCGGATTCGGCCAGTTGCTGATGCGACAGTAGCGCATGTCGATTGACGGGGTCCAGCACAGGCCACACTCCGCATGCGGAGCGAACCAGCGACTCCTGCAGCACGGATTCGACCAGCCGTGTTTCTTCGGAGAACCGATCGACCACCATGCCGCCTGAGACCGCAGCAACTCGCACTTCCGATGCGCCCCTGCGGCAGAGACCAACCACGACTCGATCGGCCTTCAGATAATGCTGCAGTGAATCCACAAGTCTTTGACATGCCGAGTTAACGTCATCGGCCGAATGAACATGAGCGACCAGTTCGATCATCGCAGCAACGGAACGAGCATTGACTGCGCTTTGAATTCCTGCTTGTCGCATGGCCCATTCGGCCGTGAACGACGAAAGCATGAGCAGATGGGGTGTCACGTGAGCCATCAGGGCTTCAGGTGTCGTCTGATTTTCCGAGACCAGCAACAGGCTGTGACCAGCGAATGCAGGAACCGGAAGCGCAAACAGTCTGAGCTTCGATGACATTGCGAAGCTGCAGATTTCATTTCGCAGCGTGCATTCTTTTGCGGCCTGCTTCAGATAATCGCGAAGGACAGAAGAAATCCCTTCGGCCGGGGACAGCAGTCCTTCAAGTCGCTCGGTTTGACCAATCTGCGTACCCGCAGGAGCGTGCCAGCAGAGATGCACGGCGTGACAATGATGTTGCAGATGAGACGCCATTGCAGACTGCAGGCCCGGCAATCCGCTGGCTGCGAAGATCGCCTGCCGAACAGCCAGCATCGACTTCTGAATTCGGCTGCACTCATTGATCGCGGCTGTTGAATCCAGACTTGCTGCGTCGACGTTCGAGGATGGCAGAACCGAACCGAAGTCCAGCTGTTCGTGCTCAACGGAAGTCTCTGATTGTTCAATCACCTGCAACGGTTTCATGGTTCACGTCGTGCTACGGGAGTTGCTTCCTGCGGCTCTTTTGTAGACCCTTCTTCGGTGGGGGCCAGTTCCAGAACGGTTCGTTCACCGCTTTGAAAACGACCGTCAGAATTCGGAACACGCACTTTGACTCGCACGGATGAATTGGAACTGTCAGATGTCGGAGAGACGTATTCCACAATCCCTTCCTGCACTTCTTCAGTCGCACCGATCTTTAAGCGGACTCGCTGATGCTTTGAAATATGATTTCGCTGAGCCAGCGGGACTGAAAAAACGACGAGCAACGGATCAAGCTGAACAATGCGTGCAATCGTCGGGTCCGACGGAGAAACAAATTCGCCGGCTTCGCGCGACAAATCAGAAATGATGCCATCCATGGGAGCACGAATACTGCGTTGCTCCAGCTGAGCTTCAATGCGGCGGAACTCCAGCTGTTTCACTTCCAGCTCTTCGCGAACTGAAAGCAGTCTGGCTTTTGCAACCAGAAGGTCTGTTTCCATTCGGTCAAGTTCCTGCTGACTCGCATGATTCCGTTCACGCAGCTGTTTCAGCTTTTCCTGCTCCGTTTTCTTCATCTGCAGATCGGCCTGGGCAGATTGCAGCATTCCTTCTGCGCTCATGCTGCGCCGAGCGACTTCAAGAGAGGCACGCAGGATGTCGTTATCCAGAACGGCGATCAGGTCGCCCTTCTTCACTGTGTCGCCTTCGACGACTTTAATCTCTGCCAGAGCACCCATTTCCGGAGCTGCAACGGCAACGTCCCGATAAGGTTCCGTGAATGCTTCTACGATACCGGTTGATTCGGCGGTGTTCTTTTCATTTCGTGAACGGGCGGAAACGGTAATCGCCGACCGCGACTGAACATGATCCGCGGCAGCCACCGGCTCAGCCAGACCGTCGACCGCCGCAACAGGTGGCGCGATCACCGGAACAGTGACAGCCGCAGACTTCACAGACTCCACCGGTTCGGTGAACGCAGTCAACGCAAAAACGCCAGCAGGCACAGCCACAGCAAGAACAGTCAGCAATGATTTCCGTGTCACCATGTGGCACCAAAAGCCCTTTTCCTTCTACGTGAATCCACCCGTGCTGTTCAGACTCCCCCCAAGGAAACTCGTCCCTCAAGAGATTGCCTGAAAAGCAAACGCGTTGCCGATTCGCAACCATTCCATTCAGACCCTAGGTCGTAAATGTCGCAAACGCGGCCGGTTTGTGGTGCGGCGGCCTTTCTCCCGTCCACAATTTGACAAATACACAATCAGTGATGGTTGTGCAGGATTTTCCCAGGGTCCGCCGCAACGTGCAGCCAGGCTTGTCTAAAGTCCCATGCGGCACTGGCATTTGTTCGAGGCTCGCGCAGCACTCCAGCGCGGCATTATCGCATTGGCAGACGCAGTTGATCTGTAGGGCGCTTGTACGCTTTCGGACCCGTTGTCTTTAGGATCAATGTGTTCACCGAGACATTCCGAGCGAGCGACTGGGGATTCGTCGGAAATAAGCGGTGGCTCGTTGCTCGAGATGCGGCGTGATGGCTGCGCTGAAGGCACTGAAAGGTCCGGGATCGCCGCCCTTATGAATCGTGTTCACATAGGTAACAAGGAGATCGCGAGTCTGCGAGGATTCGTTCAGCAGGAAGCAAACCCAGGCCCAGCTGTCACGATAGTCGACGGGCTCCATTTCTTCTGCCGATGGAATGGCCTCCATGGATTTCAGTTCAGGCTTCCAGCCAATTCTTGCCTTCCATCGAACCATGGATGCGCGAGAAGACGTGTGCCGCAGAGGCTTGGTTTCCTCCAGATATTCCGCCAGTCCTTCGTCAAGCCAAAGCGGCAGGAATGGAAGATGCTGATGAAGAAGCGCGTGCGTCACCTCATGCCTCAGATCCCTGGTCAGCGTTCGGCTCTGATACGCATAGACCCGACTGACATCACCAGTGCGTACGAAGATCGCTTTTCGCATTCGCACCTGAGGCAATGACGCTCCCAGACTGGCCACGTAGCTTTGCTGATCAGTAAACAAAACGATACGAACGGGATCGCTCGCCGGTTTTACCTGAAGCAACTCCTCAACCTCCTCTGCAACTTCATTCAATTCATCCCAGAGGACTCTCGGCACTACTTCGAACTGGGAGTAAAGTTCAAAGCGACCGTGACGCTCCTGCACAACCCACTCTTCCCCATTTGCAACCTGAAGCGCGCAAATCGAAATGGTTGCAGAAGAAAAAAGAAGCAGTGGAAGCAATTTCATAACGGCAGAGTAGCCCTGAAGGGCGTACGTGGCAATGGGATTGGACCTCAGTGATCCACGTCGTCATGAAAAATGAACGACCGGAAACGTCCTGATACTTCGCACTGATTCTCTACAACAAGAAGAAAATGTCAGATCTGCGTTTCTGCACAAAAAGTGCGGGGTGCAAAGTTGTTTGATAATGTTTCGCGGGACTTTCCCGGGGGAACAAACCCGCCTTGAATGGATAAAACGGTTTCGTCATGTTTGCACATCGGGGATTCGCGCTTAAAACAATATGAGTGAGATTTCGAACACTAACTCGTCTGTCACACAGACGTCCCAGGATTCTAATTGGCTCGTTGTCACGTTTCCCATCGCGAGAATTGCGCCGCGCCACGGCATTTTCCGAGATCAGGTGCAAGGATAAAAGCCTGAGTGCGTTGCCCGACAGCCATTTTACGGATACTTTGAGGCGTTTCAGGAAGGATCCGCCAAATCATTTTACAAGGATGTCTTCTCCTAAAGGAATAGTTTGATGCAGCGCAAACGCAGAACGGGAAGGCGGACAGAAAAAAAAGCTCCGCCCCTTACAGAATTTGAACAACCAAAGAAAAGGCAACCATTCACCGTCTTCCTGGTAGAAGATGATCAGGCCGTGCGTGCGTCGCTGGTGGAAGCCATCGGCGAGCACAAAATCCCGATCAGGGACTACATGACAGCCATGGAATTTTATCGCGACTACCGCGAGCCGGTTCCGGGCGTGCTGATCCTCGATCTGCGCCTTCCTGGAATGTCCGGTATGGAACTCCAGGAGAAATTGACCGAAGACGGCTTTGAAATGCCGATCGTTATGATCTCGGGCCATGCTGACGTTCCGATGGCTGTGAAGGCCATGAAGAACGGCGCCTTCGATTTTCTGGGCAAGCCTGTCAAAGTTGAAGATCTGCTCTCGGCCGTGGCCAGAGCCTATGCTTACTTCTACGACGTTGACCCGGAAGTTCTTGAAGAGGAACTGGAAGACACAGAAGACAGCATCAATCGCCTGACAGGACGCGAACGTCAGGTTCTGGATCATGTGGTCGATGGATTGTCCAGCCGTGAGATTGCTCAGGAACTTGGTGTCAGCACCAAGACTGTGGAAGCTCATCGTGCAAGAATCAACGACAAGATGCGAGCCGACAATGTTTCACATCTGATCCGGATGTGCTTCGCTTACCGTGAAGAACAGGAAGCCACTTAAACTTCTCGTTCCTAACGCCAAAAAACGCCGTATTGTCTCAACAGTACGGCGTTTTTTTATTGCCTGACCTCTGCGAATGAAAGTCAGCCATCGAGGAGATTTGCACTCCAGCAACGCCCGAGATTTGAAATCTGAGATCTGAAATCCACGCCGGCGAAGAGCGGATGGCTCCAGTTGTGCAAAAGTTTGTCTCCGATTGCGATCAGCGCAGCCGCATGCAAGAATCAGCGAAACTTGGTCCTGACCATTCCCTGAGGAATCCCATGTTGATTTCACGAATCCCAATGGCCCTCGGTATTCTCGCCGCGGTCACAAGCCTGGTGGCTGCGGAACAGAGTTTTGCCCAGCAGACCCAGCCAAACATTCTGTTTATCTTCTGCGACGACCTGACATGCCAGGCCATCAGTGCCTACGGCGAAAACCGGCATCTGCTGCAGACGCCCAACATGGACCGCATTGCGGCGCAGGGAATGCGATTTGACCGCTGCCTGGTGACGAACTCGATTTGTGGCCCAAGTCGCGCGACGATTTTGACCGGCAAGTATTCGCATCTGAATGGCTTTTACAACAACAGCAATTGTTCATTCGACAGCAGCCAGCAGACCTTTCCCAAGCTTCTGCAGAAGGCGGGATACAGCACGGCCGTAATTGGAAAATGGCATCTTGTGTCTGACCCAACCGGTTTTGATCACTGGGACATTTTGCCAGGCCAGGGGCTGTACTACAACCCGCCCATGATTCGCAATGGCGAAAAGCTCCGCCGCGAAGGATACACCACAGACATCATTACCGACCTGTCCATTGACTGGTTGCAGAACCGTGATAAATCAAAGCCCTTCCTTCTGATGAGTCAGCACAAGGCGCCCCATCGGGAATGGGCGCCGGCTCTGCGTCATCTGGGCTGGGACAATGATCGTGTCTATCCCGAGCCCCCTTCTCTGTTTGACGAGTTTGTCGGACGGAGCAAAGCCGTAAGCGATCATGACATGGGAATCGATCGGACATTTACCGATCTCGATGCCAAGCTGAAGCCGGCGCCCAATTTGACGGAAGCACAGCTCAAAGAATGGAACGCTTACTACGAACCTCGCAACGAGGCGTACCAGAAGGCCAACCTGTCCGGAAAAGATCTCGTTCGCTGGAGATACAATCGGTACATGCACGACTATCTGGCTTGTGTCAAAGCGGTTGACGAAAGCGTCGGCCGAATGATGGATTGCCTTGACCAGGAAGGCCTGACTGACAACACCATCGTGATCTTTTCATCCGATCAGGGATTCTTCCTTGGCGAGCATGGCTGGTTTGACAAGCGGTGGATCTTTGAAGAATCACTACGAAGTCCACTGATGGTTCGCTGGCCAGGCGTCACGCCCGCCGGCGCCGCCAACAACCGGATCGTTTCGCTGGTGGATTTTGCACAGACATTTCTGGACGTCGCGGGGGTCTCAGCACCTGAAGATATGCAGGGACGGAGCCTTCTACCTTTGCTGCGAGGTGAGAACCCGGCCGACTGGAGAAAAAGCCTGTACTACCATTATTACGAATTTCCGGTGCCGCATCGCGTTCGCCCTCATGTTGGTGTCATCACGGATCGCTACAAGCTGGTGCATTACTACAAACCTGATGTCGATGACTGGGAGCTTCTGGATCGAGAAAAAGATCCGAACGAGATGACGAATTTTTACAACGACCCGGCCTATACGCAGACGGTGAAGGAGCTTCATTCCGAACTCGATCGACTGAAGGTTGAAGTTCGCGACGACCAGGAGACCCCACGGTCTGCCTTTGGAAATCAGCCGTTCGATGGTGAACCGGTCCCGGCAAAGAAGGGCAAAAAGAAGGGCAACTGAAGAGACGGGCACAACATTTTGGTCCGGCGGGATTTCTGCGTCTGGAATGCCCTTCTCAACTCCTCAAAAAAGAGCCCCCGATGGAGCCTCATGTTTGAAGCCGCCGATCCGCAGGATTATCGAGTGCCAGGCGACACTACCTTTTGCGGAACAAAATGGGCGGGTTTGCAGACTTTCTGCGACTCCAAAAGAGCCTGATCCTGGTTTGTATCCTGGGCGTCGCTTTTCCCGGCAGGATTTTCTCGAACGTGCCAGTGCCGAATCCAGTCAACGGTCGCCTGTCTTCCGGAGTCAGCTCATGCCTGAACGCTTCATTGTCGCTTTGCTGATGGTTGCCTGTTGCTCGTTTCTTGCCGCGAGTCCCCCGTCGCCATCAGAGACAGCCGCCGCGGTGGATAACAGTTTATGGGGCGATGCGATCGATGAAACTGTTCCAGTCTGTGACGATGCCACCTTCCTGCGTCGGGTGATGCTTGATATCGCCGGACGTCCGGCGACACCAGGCGAAATTACCGCCTTCGGTCTCAACCCATCAGAATCCCGCAGGTCCGAGGTTGCCAGTGAGTTGCTGCAATCGCCCGACTATGGTCTGAACTGGTCCCGCTACTGGCGCGATGCCATTTTCCTGCGTGCCACCAACATGAGAGCCGGTATCGTGCGGCCAGCCTTTGGTGATTGGATGGCAGCCCAGCTGAACGAAGGCCGCGGCTGGGACGGGATTGTTACGGAAATGCTGACGGCGACGGGCCCCGTGAATAACAACGGAGCATCTGCTCTGATTTTCGCTCACGAAGGCACTGCCGAGGAAGTAGCGGCGGAGGCTTCACGGCTGTTTCAGGGAATTCAAATTCAGTGCGCCAACTGTCACGATCATCCGTGGGATAGCTGGAAGCGACAACAGTTTCATGAGTTCACCGCTTTCTTTCCACGCGTGAACGTCCAACGCGATCGTAACTCAGACAACATGTTTGATTATGAGATTTCCTCGGTCAACGCGGACCGCTCTCGGTCCCCGATGGCGTCCGCGTTCCTGTTAAATCGAGCTGACAAGAATCGCGACAAGTTCATTTCTGAACAGGAAGCAAAAGGAACACCTCTGGCCCGCGTGTTCACCGGTCCGGCAAAGGATGTCATAGACAAAAACACCGACGGCAAGCTGTCTATTGAAGAGATCATGACCGCTCAGCCACCCGAAAGGCCGGGGCAAGGTTCCATTGAACATTTTATGCCCGATCTTACTGACCCGGGATCTCAGGGCGTCCGCATTGATCCGGTGTTTTTTCTGGAACCTGCGAAAGTTCGAAGCGGACTGTCGGATTCTGAACGCCGTAAAACAGTTTCCGAATTCATCACCAGTCCAACGAATCCCTGGTTTTCTCGCGCGATCATCAATCGAGTCTGGTACGAGATGACTGGGACTGCGTTCTATTTTCCGATTGACGATCTGGGGCCCGATCGTGAATGCGTTCATGAAGACACGCTGACTCTGCTCAGTGACGGGTTTGTCGGCAGCAATTACGATTTGAAATGGCTGGTTCAGACGATTGTCTCAACTCGCACTTATCAGCGAGCTCCCAATAATACTGCGGACGGATTCGCACGATGTGAACCCATGCGACTGCGGGCAGATCAGCTCTACAATGGCCTTTGTCAGTCGCTCGGCGTGACAAGTCTTCCGCTGCGTCTGTCCGATGCCCGCCGGTCGCCTTATGAAAGGCAGCGTCTGGAACCGGGGCGGGAAGAGTTCTCGCGGATCTTTGGATTCGATCCGTCGACTCCTCGCGACGAGCTGACCGGCAGCATTCCTGAAGCACTGTTTATGATGAATTCACAACTGCTGAACCGCATCATTGCGATGCCAGGAGAGGCAAACATTCTTTCTCAGATCTCAACGACAGTGCTGGCCGAAGAAGACATCGTAGGCGAACTTTACCTGCGAACGTTGGGACGCGAACCTACCGAGAGTGAACTGACTATTGCAATGAAATACCTGAAAGCCAGCACTCAGACTCGAAGTTCGCTGGAAGATCTGCTGTGGGTTCTGCTGAATTCCCCGGAATTCTGCAGTCGTCGATAGTGGGCATAAGAAACTCAGAAAATTCGCGGCACGACTTCCGCAGTTCGGGGTTACACAGGCAGCCTGTTTGTGCGTCTGGAACGCTGCACAACTGAAAGGTCTCCCGTGAAGGGGTGCGAGCGGGAAGGGGCTGACCGTTTCCGAGCTTCCGTGTTTGCAGGCTTCGGTTGCAAAGTACAGTCAGCCCCGTCCCATTCGCACACGCCAGATTCGCGACCGTGCCAGATTCGCTGAAATAAAACGCATCGAGCACACGAACGCATTGTGGCTAAGTTCTAAGCATTGTTCAGACTTTAATCTTCAAACGCAAACAGTCCCGGTGACACAGGGTAAGACATGAAACCTCAAATTGTTGATTCTGTCACGACGAGCACCGGTGGATTTGTCAGGCGACGTTTTCTGAAAGTTGCGTCTGCCGCGACGGCCCTGTTTGGTCTTCAGGACCTGATGGCACAACAGGCTCAGGAACTGCGACGTCAGGGCAAATCCATGATCCTGCTGTGGATGCAGGGTGGTCCCAGCCAGTTCGAGACGCTGGACCCAAAGCCCGGGCATTCCAATGGTGGTCCGACGGAAGCCATTTCTACGGCTGTCCCGGGAATTCAGATTGCCGACAACTTTCCGCTGATCGCAAAGCAGATGAAAGATATTGCGATCGTGCGTTCGATGACCAACAAGGAAGGCAGTCATCCGCGAGCCACGTATCAGATGCACACGGGATACGTCCCGGCTGGCAGCGTGAAGCATCCTTCGTTCGGTTCCAACATTGCTCAACAGCTGGGTGATATCACATCTGAACTGCCATCCTTTGTGTCAATCGGAGCAACTCAGGGCGCCGGCTTTCTCGGCATGGATTACGAACCGTTTGTTGTTGCTCGGCCCGGGCAGTTGCCAGAAAACGTTGCTCTGACGGTTTCGCGAGACCGATTTGACTGTCGCACAAATCTGCTGAAGCAGATGTCTGGTGAATTTGCCAAATCCGGGTCAGCACAGCTCGCAACAACCCACAGTTCACTTTACGGCAAGACTTCGCGGCTGGTCCTGGCACCGGACATTGATACTTTTGACATCACCGGCGAACCCCAATCCCTGCAGCAGCAGTATGGCACGTCCAACTTTGGCCGCGGCTGTCTGCTGGCAAGACGACTGGTGGAACGCGGCGTTGCCTTCGTGGAGGTGCGATCCGGGAACTGGGATTCTCATCAGAACAACTTTGAAGAGTGCGCTCGGAATGCCGGTGAAGTTGATCCCGCCACGGCCACGTTGCTGCAGGATCTCCGAGACCGTGGTCTGCTGGAACACACGGTCGTTGTGTGGATGGGGGAGTTCGGACGAACTCCGAAAGTGAATCCTCGTGAGGGTCGCGATCATTATCCTCGAGTCTTCAGCATGATGATGGCGGGCGGTGGAATTCGCGGAGGCCAGGTTTATGGTGCCAGCACTGCCGATGGAACCGAGATCGCAGATAACCCGGTGACTGCCCCTGATCTGCTGCGGACGGTGTGTAAAGCATTGAGCGTCAATGCCGATCATGAAAACATGAGTCCCGAAGGCCGACCGCTTAAAGTCGTCGACGGCGGAACCGAAATCGCGCCCCTGCTGAGCTGACAGTCAAATGGCGTGGACATAAGCCGTAGCGGAAGTCGCCAGGACTTTCGGCACCCCGGTTTTTGGAGGGAAAACCGAAACTCCTGGCGAGTTCCGCTACAAGAAAATCCCTTAAGTCCACGCCATTGGAGCTGACAGTCGACTGGCCGTGCCGTTTGGGAAAGTGTTCAAAAAAATAACACTCAACGAGACCTCTTCTTCGAGCCAGGAACGAGTAGACTGTCTTTGCCCCGGCGCTGACTGGCGACGTTGTTGGGCACTGCACCGCAATCGAGAAGCCCTTGTTAGCCATGCCTGTTTCACTGATGATGCAAAATCGATGGCTCAGCAAGGTGTGTTTTTGGTGCACCTCATCGTGATCCAGATTCAGAACGAGGTGCCTGTTGCGATACGATGAAGATGATGACGAAAGCTGGGACGAGCCTGGCTTTGATGAAGATGATGACGAAGATCTTGAGTCAGAGCCGACTCGTGATTGTCCTTACTGTGGCCGGGAGATGCTGGAGATCTGCGTGCAGTGTCCGGCGTGTGGGCAGTATCTGTCACAGGAAGATGGGGCTCGGGCTCGTCAACCGCGATGGGTGATTCTGGGCGCTGTTCTGTGTCTCGGCACGCTTCTGTTCTGGATGCTGCTGAAGCTGTGACGAAGCGAATGTCGCGACGAACGTTTACTGCAGTTGAGTATCGCGAGGCTGCTCGGCGATCTGAAACCGCGGAGCGTCAGGCAGCTCGGACGTGATGTAAATGGTTTCCGCAGCCGGAATTGCTCCGGGATCTCGCAGGACTTCCGCTTCCACCAGAGTGGCATAGCTGAGACACAGCAGCAGTCCCATGGCGACGCCGTTTGGCAGGGCTTCATTTCCCCAGAACTTCATTGCACTGCCAGAAGATTTCGCGAGCTTCACTTTTGCGCCATCCCATTGCACGCTGTACATCTCGTCGAGCATCAGATGGGACAAGAATCCGAGGCCCACACCCACCGCCATCAACATTCGAACTCGAAAATCGTCGGTGTGATAAGCAAGGAATGTCAATTCGGCAGCGATCAGCAACGCAGGAATGCTGTGAAACATGCCACGATGAACGGTCAGTTTCGCAAGGAGAAAAGCGCCTCCATATCTGACAACGCCGTAACTGATCAACGAAAACAGCATCGCTCGATCCCCATTCACCCCCATCGCGTTAACATGCTGCATCAGCATCAGGGGAGCAATGGCGGCCACAACGCCAAACAATTCACGAATCGGTTTCCCGCTTTCCGAATCCAGGTCAGGCAGCATCCCGGAAATCCAGGTGAGCACTGCGGCAATGCAGGCCTGAATCAGACTGTATCCGAACATAAACATGGCAGCGCTGGCGTACGCGACGCCCAGTAATCCGCTGACAGTGACATGTTCGCGATAACCAGCCATTGAGAGTTCCTTCTTCTGCTTTCAGTGCCAACGGCTCCGAGCCTCTAAGAGGCACTAACAAAACCGGGACAGGCACCCTCCTGAGTCTGGTTCTTCAGCGTTTTTCGGCATTGTCGGGAGCCAGTCCCGGTTTTGTCAGGCGTTCTAAGTTTAAATCGCTGAACAGAACGTGAGAACGCTCTGCAAGCTGCCTCATTGTCGACGTCTGTCCGAAAGTTGGTAAGGCCAGCCCGGCTGTTTTCTTTCGGTCCTCATTCAGAGCTGATTGAACCACCGGCAGATTTCGCCACCAATTTCATTGTCCGGCAATTTTGGAACTCAGGCGGTCTATGGCTCGACAGGGTTGCGATGCCGAACCTGTCATTCAATCTGATCAGGGGGCACTTGCGTTACGGACTATCCAAACGCCTTCACAGTCGTACCCGCTGAGTCATTCCATGACTCGAACACCATCGGAAAACCCGGGCGAAACCGCGATTCCTGTCGGGGGTGGTGCGAAATGCGGTGCACGGTGGGGTGAAATTCGGGAGTTGGTTGCGGCTTGTGTGGATCTGCCGGAAACGATTCGACAGCAACTTGTGAAACTTGGCGATATGGAATTGATCGCTCTCCAATCAACCTCACCAACGTGAACTTATTGACGCAAGGCAATGTGACTGGCTTGTCATTCAAATGGCAGTTTCTGTTGTCGACGCTTTACAATCGATGTTGCTGCTTCCAAGGCTGCCTGTTGCGTTGAAGCTGGTTGCCCAAGAGTCCTTTCGGTTGCCTTCAGGTCATCGTCGTCCATTTGAGCCCGCTGCCGTTCTCGGTCGCCTGCGTCACAGTGCGCGATTGCATCCGCCAACGTTGAGAATGGTTCTTCGCGACTAGTCAACGAATGGTGCGATCCAAAAACACTGAATGTACCATCTTCAAGGACCTCAATCTCCCAATGCGGTGGAAACCGGAAGGGCGAATCACCGGGAGTCTTTTCCCAAGCACGCCTACTCCAAGAACGATCCGGGGAAAACGCCCAATCGAATGCATCACGATCCGACGTTTCACCTTTCAGCGGATTCTCAGCGTTACGAGTTCTCGGTTTCGTGGGGCGTTTGTTCCCTCGTTGGACTTCTTCATCGCTTGATTCGCAATAGCCTATAGCCTCCAGAAGCGAAGGAAATGGGGAATTCCGGTCAGTCAATGAATGATGTGAAAGTTCTATGGTAAACTGGCCGTCCGGCAGCACGTCGATCACCCAGAGCGATTCCTCTTGATCTGAATCGCGTTCTTCTCTTTCGTCACTGTCGCAAGATTCGCCGCCAACGGTACTCCAACTCAAACCGTCCGGATCTTGCGCACCAAGTGTCCAGCGGCCGTCATAATTGAAGTCCCATCCATGAAAATCTTCAGTCATCGAGTAGAAGCCTCGTATCGTCAAGTGACGCCAGATCACCGATTGCGGGGGCGATCGGCCTTTCTTTTTGGTAGCCCTTAGTATGGTGAATTATCAGGAGAGAAGCCACAGAAACATCCGTCAGCAACCGCCGATTTGTTCGCCAGGATTTAGCGACTGAGTTCAACCACAGTCTTGTGCTTAACGTCCTTCTGTCAGTCGCACAATGGGAACGTGAAGCGATTGGCGAAAGGACTCGGGATGCTCTGCAGCATAAACACCGACAAGGCAAGCGGGCTCGTCAGGTGCCGTTCTGTTGGCAGTGAGTGCAACATCAAGGCTACGTGCAACGGTGACACGCCGAACCGATGGCTGGTCATGTTGTGGATGACATGCCGAGAACCCTTTGACGATTGAGCCGGGAAATGGATGGCCTAACTCGCCAACTTTCCTGAATATCCATTCGCATCCCGAAAACTGCATAAGTCCAATGTTTCTGTTGCGCCGATATCGGCGCAAAACGAAAAACACTGAGGTTGTCGATGGAACGCCGACTGGCAACAGCATGACACGCCTTCGATGATGTGGCAAAATAGGAGGGTAATGTCTTATTTTGGCAAGAAAAGCCCCCCCCGGTCATGCCCCGCCTTGGTACAGGTATTTCTGGAAACCAGCAAACACCCTCCCGATTTCGTCGGCCTTGCCGAGGTCGGCGATCGCGTCGGAAAGGGAATCGTGGTACTTCAGTTTCAACAGACTGGTCAGCTTGCCCTGCTGCAATTCTTCCACCCCGACGGCGACATAATGAGCCAGAACGAAGTCGAGAAAGGCCCGCTGCTTTTCAGGGAACGTCGAAGCAATAGGAACTTTCGCCTGTGCAGCACGGTCGGCACGCGTGACTGTCGGCATGGCGTAGGCCACGTGGGCAAGAACGTCAAACAGATCACTCTGTTCCGCGTCGATGATCCGCTGCATTTCTGAAAGCTGCTCTGGACCGAAGCCGGACTCCGCCAGTTCTTCCAGCAGCTTCGTCCGAGTGTCGGGAGAACTCCAGATTGTTCGCAGTTCGGCTTCATTCGTGAAGAACTCCGGCAGCTTACCGAACAGCATTTCCATGAACTGCTGCGAGGACATCGGAGTTCCGCCGGGATGCCAGAACGATGTGACCATCATGTGCTGGATGGTGCGTTCCTTGCCGTCGGCCAGTTTGACCTTTGCCCTGGGCTTCCGTTCGCACACGCACTTCACCTGGCCGCAGACTTCGCACGGTTCTGGCGGACACTCGCACGGGCGTTTGCCGCAGTTGGGGCATGGCTCGGGTTCAGACTTTTCACAGACGCAGGGTGACTGGCCGCAAGTGCCGCAGGTCTCCGGTTCAACCGGTTCGCCGTCCCATTCCGGATCGCTGAAGTGATGGTGAGCCTTCACGAAGTCGTAGATTGTGAAATAGTCCTTGCCGTCGTAGAGTCGCGTGCCTCGGCCGATGATCTGCTTGAATTCGATCATGGAATTCACCGGACGCATCAGCACGATGTTCCGCACGTTGCGAGCATCCACTCCCGTCGACAATTTCTGCGAAGTCGTCAGGATTGTGGGAATGGTCTTTTCGTTGTCCTGAAAGGCTTTTAAAGCCTGATCACCCAAGGCACCGTCGTCGGCTGTGACTCGCATGCAGTATTGTGGATCGTTGCTGGTCTTCAACTGGTTGATCAGATCCCGCACAACGAGAGCGTGTTCCTGAGTCGCGCAAAAGACGATCGACTTTTCTTTCTGGTTTATCTGCTCCATGAAGATCTGAACGCGTTTCCGTTCTCGCTCTGTGATCTCGATGATCTTGTTGAAGTCCTTTTCTTCGTATCGCTTGCCCGCTTCCACTTCGCCGACCATCACCGAATCGTCCGGCGTGTAAACGTACTCGTCCAGAGTCGTCTGAATCTGTTTCACTCGGAACGGCGTCAGGTAGCCGTCGTTGATGCCTTCCTTCAGCGAATACGTGAATACTGGCTCGCCGAAATACTTGTACGTGTCCACGTTGTCTTTGCGCTTCGGCGTGGCGGTCAGACCCAACTGCACGGCGGGCGAAAAATATTCGAGGATGCCTCGCCAGTTGCTTTCGTCTCTGGCCCCGCCGCGATGGCATTCGTCGATCACGATGAAGTCGAAGAAGTCCGGCGGGTAGTCACCGAACCACGGCGACGGTTCACCGTCCTTTGTTGGCCCAGACATAAAGGTCTGGAAGATCGTGAAGAACAGGCTGCCGTTCTTTGGCACCTTGCCTTTCTTTTTGATCTCATCCGGTTCCATCCGGACCAAGGCATCATCCGGGAATGCCGAGAACGCATTGAATGCCTGATTGGCCAGAATGTTGCGATCGGCTAGGAACAGAATGCGAGGACGGCGGGTCGGCTCGCTGCCGGATTTCCAGTCGGCCAGGTTCCAGCGACTCTGAAACAGCTTCCACGCCAGTTGAAAGGCGATGAACGTTTTGCCGGTCCCGGTTGCCAGCGTCAACAGGATACGGTCTTTCCCAGCGGCGATGGATTCCAGAACTCGATCGATGGCGATGTCCTGGTAATAGCGTCCCTGAAAGTATCCGCCTCGATCTTCAAACGGCACCGCCGCGAATCGATCACGCCAGGCGTTCTTTTCGGCGAAGGTCCGGTTCCAGAGTTCTTCCGGGGTTGGAAAGGTCGGCAGTTCGCCCTCGGTCCCTTCCTGCATGTCGATGCCGTAAATGCCTTGGCCGTTGGTGGCATACGTGAACCGAATCTTCAGTTTCCCCGCGTAGTCCTTCGCCTGTCCCACGCCTTCCGTCAGTGGCATGTCCCATGCTTTGGCCTCGACAACGCCCAGTTTCGTGTTGCGATACTCCAGCACGTAGTCAGCCGAGAGCGCCTTGCCACGTCGCCCGTGGCCTTCCAGGCGTCCCAGTGTGATTGGATATTCGCGACGGATGCGACTGCCTTCGACTGTGCCCCAGCCTGCTGCGGCGAGTGCTGGGTCGATGTGTTCGGCTCTGGTTTCGGCTTCGTTCATTGAATAGATCTAGGAGATTCCAACCCAGAGGCGACCCGTCAGTTCGGCTGAAGCCCTCGTTTGATTTCATCGAGCAATTCGGGGTGCCGCTGGCGTTGTCGCTCCCATTCCAGATAGTTGTTGATTGCTTCCACCACTTCTGCATTCCAGCCTTCCACAGGCCGCAGAAGGTTGTTTTGAACTAGCCAGTAGCTAACGGCACACCAAGCCCAAAGCGGCGCGTGATCGGTCAAGTGGCACTCTGGCGGGGGGAACCCGCCAGGACCCCGTTTGCCGATCATGTACTGATGCACAAGCTGACGACTGCGACCGATACGCCTTGCAATCTCAGACATTGTCACCAGATTGCATTCGTCAACTCGCAAAACCTCAGCGCCTATTCCAGCATTTCGAACATTGCTAATCGCTGAAATGATGCCTTCTTCAAGTGAAGCGGATGAACGGCTGAACTCAAGGTACAGCAAACCATACTGGATGCTCAGCGTTGCATCGTCACACCCAGCATTGAACAAGGCGTCTTCGACCAACTGATTCAATTCACTTACTCCGTCAACAATCAACGCAAAGTCATGTTCCGGTTTGCACGGATTCATTTTGGATTCATTCATGATTCTGATTCCCCTTCGAAGTCACATTCTGAGTCAGGCCAATGCGGACAGGAATCCACGTATTTTCGGATATGTCGTGCATGACTGTCAGGGTTTTTCGGGGTAGACCACACGCTGACAATGCAGCCTTCACGAGAACTGAATGGGCAAAATAGTCTTCCCCAGGCATGACCATTAGAAAGCTCGACACGCCAACCCTGTTGTTCAGCGTACTGAACCGCCTTTTCGATCGCGGGTTTCTGGTGTCTTGGTCTGGACATCGTCAAATTCTACGCCTAACTGTTGACAAGTGTCAAGCAAACGCTGTTTTTCTGGAAATTCCGGCATAAAACACTCTGCCGAATAGTTTTATGGCGCTGTTGTCGATCACAGTTCCCCGCTGAACGCTTGGTGCAGCAGTGACTTTTTCAGATCGTCGAGCGCGGCGAGTTTGCGCTGGTAGATGGATTCGAGACGCTGGGTTTCGGCTGACAATGCTTCGAGGAGGCCGACGATTTTTCCCTGTGTTTTCTTTTCGACCGGCAATGAAATGAGCAACGGTTCAATGTCGTAGTTGTTTATCTGCGGGATAGACGAGCCACTGCCAATCTTGCGCATATCGACACTCAGAAAATAGAAGTACAGATACTCTGGCGAGATCGTGTCACCGGGTATCACTCCCATGATGTTGAGGTCCGCACAAATTGGAACCACGGTGATTCGCTTCTTGTTCGTCAATATTGAGCCTCCCCTCTTGGGGAAGATCGTTGTTCCGGCAGGCAGGATGGCATTCTTTCCAATGTCGGCCTTGTTGAGGAATCGCGATGAACTCACGATTTCACTTTCATTTCCTTCGTGGTTCATGTCGGCAACTTTGAGGTATGGAAGATCCCCATCAGGTTTTTCAAGTGAAGCCTTCACTGTGGTGCCGCTTCTCAGTGTGCAAATCGATCCCAACGTCGTTTCCACCCAGCCATCGCCGCGTTGGGTGAAGACGGATTGGAGGTGGCTTTCGAAGAGGGCGCGGGCGTTTTGGAGGTTCTTTTCGGCGTTGGCTTTGGCGGTGGCGATGCCCTCAAACGCTTCGTCGAGGATGCCGACGATCCGCCGCTGCTCGGCGAGCGGGGGAAGCGGGATTGGCAAGTCAAGCACATGCTCGCGTGAGATTCCAGGAATCGCAGCACCTTGGGACAGCGACTGAAAATGATCGAATGTCGAACTGAGAAACAAATGGAAGAATTGTGGATCAGCCCCGGTGATTCGGACTGCCATCAGTTGTCGGCTGATTGCAACTTCGTCGATATTCAAGAGATTGATTTTGCCGACACCAGAACCTTTTACGGTGATCAGGATGTCGCCCTGTTTCGCCGTTATGATCGGATGTTCTGTCCACTTGGTGACAATTGGGTTTAACGGGCCAAAATCGGATGGTCCAGTGAGGTAGCCAATACCGCGAGATTCGAAGTTGTAGTCCTTGGCGTCAATGTGCCGTCCGGAGATCAGTTTGCAGACGTGTCCAAGTGTTGATTCTTGCCATCCCGCTTTCATAGCAGTCCCCGGATCGTCAGCAGCACTTCGGCACTCTCGGCGTCCAGCGACGCGATCTCGTCCATGATGTGTTCCGGGCTGCGGTGGATGACTTCCTCGCCGCCGTTGGGGTTCTTCACGGACAAATCGAACGTGGTCTGGTCGATGGTTGCGGCGTCTACGCTCCAGCTTTTCGGTGAGTCGGCAAAGGTGGCCTGCAGTTCGATGAACTCAGCAAGGTCGTCGTCGTTCAGCGGGTTGGTCTTCCCCATGTTTCTGCCGGGGTCGAGTTGGTAGTACCACGTCGTCCGGGTCGGTGATCCTTTCTCAAAGAACAGGACCACGGTCTTCACTCCGGCACCCTGAAACGTGCCGCCGGGACAGTCCAGAATCGTGTGCAGGTTGCAGCTTTCCAGCAGCAGTTTGCGGAGACTCACCGAGGCGTTGTCGGTGTTGGACAGGAACGTGTTCTTGATGATCACGCCCGCTCGCCCGCCTGCTTTCAGGATCTTGATGAATCGCTGCAGAAACAGAAACGCGGTCTCTCCCGTGCGGATCGGGAAGTTCTGCTGGACCTCTTTGCGTTCCTTCCCGCCGAACGGTGGATTGACCACAACCACATCAACTCGGTCTTTGTCCTGAATGTCGGCGAGGCTTTCGGCGAGCGTGTTGGTGTGGATGATGTTCGGGGCTTCAATGCCGTGCAGGATCATGTTCATGATGCCGATGACATAGGCCAGCGATTTCTTTTCTCTGCCGTAAAACGTCTTCGTCTGCAGAATTTTGTCCTGGGCGGTGGTGCGCTTCGGGTTCTGCTCCTTCATGTAGTCGAAGGATTCACACAGGAAGCCGCAGGAACCGCACGCATCGTCTGAGACTTTCTCACCGATCTGCGGTTTGACGACGCGCACGATGGCTCGGACGAGCGGTCGGGGGCTGTAGTATTCGCCGCCGTTCCGCCCGGCGTTGCCCATGTTTTTGATCTTGGCTTCGTACAGGTGCGAGAGTTCATGCTTTTCCGTCTGGGAGCGGAATCGCAGTTCGTCGATGTGGTCGAGGATCTCGCGGAGATTGTAGCCGCTGGTGATCTTGTTTCTGATCTC
>Ga0209390_10000131_pt1 | contig 126406 bp, 96 predicted proteins | sample BON01_FD_187212 | JGI IMG/M metagenome (GOLD analysis project Ga0209390, IMG submission 187212) | Freshwater microbial communities from Lake Bonney liftoff mats and glacier meltwater in Antarctica - BON-01 (SPAdes) (version 2) | ecosystem: Environmental > Aquatic > Freshwater > Ice > Glacier...
GTTAGAATGGACATGAACCCTCCCTGGTCAAATGTTGTCACACGACACCAGGAAAGGTCCACGCCCGCAGCATTCTAACGATCAGTAGGGTCACGCCATCGACGTCATGTCTGCATGCGTAAAAAAACTTAAAATTTATGAACGCGACGGATCGCGTTCTTCAACGCTGCGCGGTCGCGGCAATTCACGGTCGCAAAAACGCAAAATACCCGTGGACAACGCCATTCGTTCCTGCCCCTTGTACTCCATAATGTCGATTTCGCCACTGGATGCCCAGGTGCCGTAAGCGTTATCCGTTGGAAGCATCCAGATGGCTGGCCACAAGCCCTGTCCTTTTGGCAACTTCGCTCGAATTTCAAACTTGCCGTACTTCCAGTCGCCCCTGTGTTTGCTGCGAACTCTTCCTGAAGAATACTCACGCACTGTCCCGGCAATTCCGTGGTTATCGTGATGAGCTTCCAATACCAGATGCCCGTCGTTGACTCGCACGTTCTCAGATCGATCGGTGTAAATCTGCAGTTCCTGATTGCCGCCACCAAAGGCATTCACTTCTACTTCCCATTGCTGATAGTTCAACGTCTTGCCATCGAATTCGTCGCTCCAGACAAGCTTCCATTCCTGAGCCGAAACTGTCAGCGACGGGGTGGCTAGCATTAAAACACAGATAATTATTTTTCGCACGACATTAACTCCTAGAAATCGGGGCAGCGCCCAATGTCAAATTTCAACAACGCTCACCAGACTTATCTGTCCGATTCTTGACGAGAGTTTTATCGGTTGCAAGACTTACGTCCAGTAGCCTGCAAAAAGATCGGTTCGGCTATCGCCTCTGAAGGGCCGATTTAGGGTCACCCACTGGCATTGTGACGCTACCGAAAACACCGAGTGCGTAGCGCCTGAATTTTCTTCAGGAAACTCCCCGCGGCCTGCAGATGGCCATCAACCCCTAAGTCATCGGAAAGCAAAATCAAGATAGTCTCACTGCCTGCGTTTATTATCCTATTGACGTTTTGCAATTTTGCTATCGCCCAACATGAATCTGCGAAGTCTTCTTCAACGCCATCAATTAAATGGATCAATCAGGCCGAAGACAAGGACCTGCCCCTTCCGGAGCGAACTCAGCACCTGACGTTTCACAGTAAACTGGTGAACGAGAACATTGGATTTTGCATCTACCTTCCTCAGGGATATGAGGAATCTTCCGCTGAAAACTACCCCGTGATCTACAACCTGCACGGTAATGGAGGGACAGAATTCACCAGCCTTGATTCCATCAAAGTATTGGACGAAGGCATAGCCGCAGGACGCTGGCCTAAAATGATTATGGTGCTGCCCAACGATGGACATAGCACGTTCTACAAAGATTCGGCCGACGGAAAATTCCCCATTGAATCTATCTTCATACGGGAACTCATTCCGTTTATAGATTCGGCATACCGAACGATCGCGGCACACGAAGGTCGCTGCATCGAAGGATTTTCAATGGGCGGCCGAGGTGCCACTCGACTTGCCCTAAAGTATCCGGACATGTTCTGCAGCCTGTTCTGCCAGCCTGGCAACGTTCCGCGTCTGCTGGACCAGTACGATAGCACAGAACCAGCATCGCGAAAGGACCTGTTGCTGGGCGAAGATCGTTCACGCTGGGAGCTGGATGACGTCTATGCGGTGGCGACAAAAAACGTAGTTCAAATCAAAAAGAACATTCGTATTCAGATTGCCTGCGGAACCAAAGACAACGGTCACATCAAAACAATCAGAGACTTCCATCAACACCTGCAGCAACTGAATATCGACCACACTTACATCGAACTGGAAGAACTGGGCCACCAGCGACCTCGAATGATTGAACTGCTAAAACCAATATGGTTTGACTATCACGCCGAATCAATAAGACGCGCCGCTTCGAAGGCCAAAGCTGCTGGATAAGACCGCTGACTTAACGACCAGTCAGACACTTAGCTCAGGAAACGATGCTGATCAGATGCCACGGCGAACCTCCGCCAGCACCTGATCGTGAAGCAACCCGTTTGATGCAAGCATGCTTGTTTTTGCCAGCGGCACAGCCGCATTTTCGCAGGTGGTTACACGACCGCCCGCTTCTTCAACCAGCAAACGACCTGCCGCAAAATCCCACGGCGAAAGCTGATATTCGAAGTAGGCTCCAAACTGCCCGGTCGCAACCATCGCAAGGTCCAATGACGCTGTCCCGAACCTGCGGATGCCGTGAATCTGCTGTTTGAATAGCCGATCTATAGCGGCCAGTGTGGCTTCCATCGTAGCCCCACGGTCGTAGTAAAATCCAGTTCCGACGACGACCTGACCGAGCGAATTCTGGGAGCCCACTTTGATCGGTCGATCATTATGAAACGCACCGCCATCTTTGCTGGCAGTGTACCAATCATCAACAATGGGGTTGAAGACCACACCCGTTTGAGCGACACCATCTTTATAGTATGCGATGGAAACTGCGAAATGGGGAATACCATGAGCAAAATTTGTGGTGCCATCCAGCGGATCTATTACCCATAGATGCTGTGCGTTGACATCGCCTTCATTTTCCTCTTCACCGAGGATGCTGTGTTCAGGAAACTTAGCCCGAATTAATTCGGCAACCGCACGTTCGGCGTTTACGTCGGCATCAGAAACCAGATCCACCGATACTTCTTTGGTTCGCATGGTAACACCGCTGCGAAAAAAATCGGAAAGAACGGTTCCAGCCGCAATAGCCGCGTCTTTTGCCACATCCAGAGTATTCACGTATTTACCTACCATAATTTTTCGGAACACAAGTTTCTAATGCCGCGCACTGTCGGCCAGAAAATGAACCGTGCGGCCACAAAGCCTGGTTCTACATACCTGCTGAAGAACCGCGTTTAACCTGTGGCGGATACATGTGCCCCCCCCCCCGACCGCTGCGTCACTTTTGAGTTGGCGTTGTTGTCAGCGAACCTTTGCGCTCGTCGTCGAACATCGTGACGACGGTTGCCTTTGCTTTCAGGTCTTTCAACACTTTTTCCCGTGCGGTTCCCTGACGCTCCTGGAGAATCTTCTGCTCGATTTCTCGCTGCACATCGCCAAATGGTGTCGTGCTGGCGTGTTCATGATCGGTCACTCTGAAAAGTTCAAAACGATCGTCTCGGATCAATACTCGTGTCATTTGACCGGTCTTCATTTCGAACAGCCGCTTTTCAAGTTCCTTATCAGCAAGGCCACCACGTTCCAACCACCCCATGTCGCCACGTTTTTCGGCACTCAGAGCATCCGAATATTTCACAGCGGTTTCAGCGAAATCGGCACCCGACTGAAGTTCTGTAACAACCTTGGTCATAATCTCCTCAGCACCTTGACGCCCACCGTGACTGCTGAAAACAACAGCGATTTCCTGCCAGCGGATCCGCTCGTCATTTGTGAAGTCGTCTTCATGCTCTTTATAATAATCCACCATTTCGACGCGATCAATGGTGTCAGGCGTTGATGCCAGTGTTGCCAGATAACCCTGAACTTTTTGAATGCGAATAAAGCTCTCTCGCAGCAAATCAACAGATAGACCTTCTCCGGCCAGAACCTCGTCCAGCTGCTTGTTCGTTTCGAGCTTTCGGTCACGTTTGATGTTGTCGATGACTTCCTGAAACGGCTTTTCCAATGATTCGTTAATCAGCTTCTGACGATCAGCGGGAACCGCCTGATTCAAGGCCTGCAAAACGATTTCCTGTTCGACAAAACTGTCAACGCGGCCTCTCACCTGAGAGTGAAGAATCTGCTGCCGCTGATCTGCAGTGATACCTTTATCGGATTCGATCGCGATTCGCAGGCTGCCGATCAAGTCATCTACGAAGATCGGAGTGCCGTTTACTTCTGCCACAACAGAGTTCCCGGTCAGCGGAGCTCCTTTGGCGGCAGCAAAACTTACGGCCTGAATATCCGAGGAACCTGCCTCATCCTGAGCGCGCGCAATACTGGAACTGTTTGTCAGGGATTCGCGCGGAGGTGCGGCTGTGAAAACGGGATTGTCATCAACAAGGGCTTTGCCTTCACAGCCAGCCAATACGATCGCGACAACAAGCACCGCGGCGTGTTGGCATCGTTGAACTATGCGGCAAAATGGTTTTGGCTGTGCCACGATTGCGTCCATGCAATGAGGGCGTTGCGAAAGAAGATTTGAACGACAGACGGACTATACCGGCCTTTCAAAACAACGGGCAATACCGGATCAAGCCTGCATTTCACTTACGTGAACGACCATTTCGGCAATTCTTGCCGCACGTGACCTCAGAACCGTCGCTTTACGCGGGTAGAGCCCCCTACACAACCATTTCCAACAGGTTGACGCCCGGATCAAAACCAAACCGATTCGCTGAAACAACCGCCCGGACAATACAGACTTTACTTGCACTGTCCGGCTAGTCGAACCATTCGTCTGCAGAATCGAATTCTGGTAGCACCACGATTAGCACCTTCATTTTCCCTAACGCTCGGTGTCGAACGCCGGGAGGAATGACAATGCTAACGCCCTGATGCACTGGTATAATCTCTTCGTCGAGCTCCATTTTCGCATCATCGCCGCACTCGAGAAAATAATAGGTTTCTGTGAGTGTCTTGTGATAATGCTTCTTTGCAGCTTCACTAATTTCCGTGACGTGCAAACTGCCCGGAAATTCGCTGACACCATGAAAAGCGCGACGTGCCGTACCACAGGGGCAGGGCACGCCTTGAATTTTGGCAAAGTCAGCCAGGTGATAACGCGACGTAGACTCATCCATCAGATGTCGAGTTCCTTCACATCGAGGGCGTGCTTTTCAATGAATTCGCGACGTGGCTCTACCTGATCACCCATCAACACGCGAAAGATTTCATCAGCGCCGGCTGCGTCTTCCATTCGAATCTGCAATAGAACTCGTTTTTCGGGATCCATACTGGTGTCCCAAAGTTCCTCCGAGTTCATTTCTCCCAGACCCTTGAAGCGTGTCAGCGTTAAACCCTTTTCTCCGAGTTTGCGGAGTTCTGGCAGGACTTCTCGCAGACTTGTGAGCTGCACAGTCTGATCGTCGCGTTCAATCCGAAACGGGTGCACCTGCTCGGCGTTCTGCATGCCAGCTCGAACAAAATCGGAGTACTGGAAACCAAAGTCCTTGAGTGTCCCCAGCTGCTCGTTAAGCGTTTTGATTTCGTGAAGGTCGACAAGCTGACAAATTGGTTCGACATCGACCGCCACTTCAGGCTCTGCTACCGACGTTTCAGCGTCGACAGAAACTTCTCTGGGAGGCTGTGCGGCTTCGTGTTCTGCTTCAAGTGCATTGACGAAGGCATCTGCTTCGTTGCGTTCAAAAAACCAACGTTCAGAATCAGCCCACAGAATTCGATAACGAGGCAATCGGGTTTCTTCAGCACCGCCCTTGTTGAGTAGATACTTAACGTCAATCCCACGTCGTTCCAAAAGTTCGAGCGGGTGTTCCATTTGCTTTAACGTCTCGACAACTCGAGCAAGATTCACACCGTCAAAGGCCGTACCATCCGCCTTAGCGATCAATGCGGCACCATCCAGGCCGAACGCCGTCAGTTCCTGCATCATCGTTTCGTGGGTCTGCACGTAACGTGGTTTTTTCCGGCCCTTCTGAGTCACGCGATACAGCGGCGGCTGAGCAATATAAACGAAGCCGCCCTCCACCAGTTCTCGCATGTGACGGAACAGAAAAGTCAACAACAGGGTCCGAATATGACTACCGTCGACATCGGCGTCGGTCATCACAATGACCTTGCCATAACGCCGTTTACTGATGTCCATGCCCTCGGCGCCAGACCCGGGTGAGACCCCGATCGCACGAAACAGATTTGAGATTTCGCTGTTGTCCAGAACCTTTACCAGTTGAGCTTTTTCCACATTCAGAATTTTCCCTCGGAGAGGAAGAATAGCCTGAATATTCGAGTCGCGACCGGTATCTGCCGATCCACCGGCCGAGTCCCCTTCCACCAGATAGACTTCGGTTGAATCAAGATCTCGGCTACGACAGTCGCGTAGTTTTTCCGGCAGACCACCGGTGGTAATAGCACCTTTTCGCCGCACCATTTCGCGCGACTTGCGAGCGGCCTCGCGAGCTTCAGCCGCGTTAATTGCTTTTGCGATTAACTTCTTGGAAGCAGCCGGATTTTCTTCCAGATACTTCAGCAGACTTTCCCCCATCACGGACTGCACAATGCCTTCCACTTCTGCATTGACGAGCTTTACTTTGGTCTGAGCTTCAAACTGCGGTTCTGGAACGCGTACGGAAATGACGGCAGTCAGCCCTTCGCGAAAGTCCTCGCCAGCAGGCATGATATCCTTAAACAGGTTGTTCTTTTTGGCATAGGTATTCAAAGACCGTGTCAGAGCACTGCGGAAACCGCTCATGTGCGTACCGCCATCGGTGTTGAAAATGTTGTTTGCGAAAGCTCTTACGTTTTCCGTGTAGCCATCGTTGTGCTGCATGGCCACATCGACCTGTACGTTCTCGCTTTCGCCGCTGAGACGAATTACTTCCGGCACAATCGGAGTCTGCGTACGATTCAGAAATTTAACGAACTCAATAAGGCCTTCTTCATAGTGAAAGACTTCAGTGCGTTCGACTCGATCATCCTGCAGCGTAATACGAATGCCGGGCGTTAAAAATGCGAGTTCCTGCATCCTTCGCGTCAAAGTATCAAACGAAAATTTTGTATCCGGAAAGATCGTCGGATCAGGGTTAAATGATAATTTTGTGCCGGTCTTATCAGTTCGACCAAGCTGACGCAGTGCAGAAGTTGGGTGGCCCTTTTCGAAATCCATCACCCACACATGGCCCTCGCGGCTGATTTCGGCAGTCAGCCAGGCACTGACAGCATTGACGGCCGTGATCCCAACGCCGTGCAAACCACCGGTGCCCGTCTTGTAACCACTGTCTCGGTCAAATTTTCCACCAGCGTGAATTTCGGTCAGTACAACTTCGACGCCTGGGCGACCATCTTCAGTTTTCCCAACCGGAATTCCACGACCATTATCAGAGATCGAAATACTCTCGTCGACATTGATCAGCACCTTCACTTCAGATGCATGGCCATTGACCGCTTCATCAATGCTGTTGTCGACAACTTCATACACCAAGTGATGAAGTCCGGCAGAATCTGTGCCGCCGATGTACATGGCGGGCCGCTTACGAATACCTTCAACACCCTTCAGATGCTGAATATTTGAGCCGTCGTAATCAGTTTCTTTGTAATCCGGTTTTGACACGAGGTGAACTTTCTGGGCGTTGCTTTGCCGACAATTTCGAATGTAGAGGGTTAAGGTTCTGCCTGCCAGCAGCATTCACATGCTGGTGATTGGCGATCAGTTCGGTTTTAGCACTAACGAGCTCTCACGAACTTCAATGAATTGATCTTTGGCTCAGGATGCTTCTGCTGAATTACCGGTAGAAACTCGTGCTGCAGGTAACAGGTCAATTCCTCCAGAATAGCCCCATTTGAAACTCCAACTTCAAGCACTCCGCTTTTCAGTCTTCGCACATAACTTTTCGATGCTATTCGTTCACCGACTGTCGACCGCCAGACATCGTCCAGTTCCTGCCGCGAAGACTTCTCAGCGAGTCCTCGTTTCCGGATCAGATTACCGAGAAGCTGTCCAAGCTTAATAGGCGTTCCAAAGGGCAAGTCGTTCATTTTCGACGCGGCCTTGTCTTTCAACCCGGTAAAAAAACAGTGCGCAAAAACCGTCGGTCAAAATCCATCAGCCGCTAATGTCGCCAACAACGTTATGGAACGGCCTAATCACTCAGAACTAACGACTCTGCGATAATGGCATGATCACATAGGTGTAAGAATCTTCAACTCGAAAAACGGCCGCATGCTCCGCGCTGGTCAACTGCAAATCGACAAGCGTTTCCGGTGGCAAGACTTTCAGAAAATCTGCGACATAGCGAGGATCAAACGTGATGCGAATCTCTTCGTGATTGAATTCAATTGGCAATTCCACTTTGGATTCACCAACATCCTGAGCACGACTGGACAGCGTCAACAATGAATCCTTGAAGATGAAATCAACCCCACGACTTTCCTCATCCGTCACAATCTGAGCCTGACGCACGGCGGAATAAAACGGACTCGCTGCCAATGGGATACTGACAGAAGCCGACGATGGAATCACGTCCCGATATTTTGGAAACCGCCCCTCAACCAGGCGACTGTAAATCACGCAACGACCAGATCGCATCAACACTTCGTTCTCACGAACAACCACGTCCACAAATTCGGCGTCTGCATCAATGGATCGCTCAAGTAATGCCATTGCTCGAGTCGGCACAACTGTTGCCTTCTCGGGCATTTTCGGATTGCCTTCGGTTTCGCACGAAGCCGTTGCCACAGCAAGACGCCGACTGTCAGTGGCCGCAACCGTCACCTTGCCATCTTCAAATTCCAGCAGCAAACCACCAAGAGCGTAGCGAGTGCTCTCTACGTCAGTCGCGAAGGCCGTTCGACGAATAATCTGACGGAAAACGGAAGCTGGAATCTTGAAGTAATCAGTTTCGCTAAATTCCGGCACTGGCGGAAAATCACGAGGATCTTCCGAAGACAGACGGAACTGCGATCCAGCTGCTTTCACCAATAGCGATTGTTCCTCAACCTGGATTTCAAACTGAGAATCCTGAAGCTCACGAAGAATCGAAGACACCCGCGCCGTTGGCAGCAAAACTTCACCCGTGGAGGTCGTATTAACTCCGTCCACGTTGTACCGAATGGCAACTTCCTGATCGGTGCCAACAAGCTCAACCCCGCCGGAGCCAAGATGCATGTAAACGTTGCGAAGAACATCTTTCGGTGTGCGGGCCGGAACTGCAGACGCCGCTGCCTGAAATGCAGACAGGAACAAGGCACGATCACAAGTTAACTGCATAATCTGTTACTCAAATCTATAGTCTGGTGACAAACCAAATCTGTACTTTTGATCAGACGAATATTGTAGCAGAAAACACACTTGTCCGATACTGCCTAACGGCCTTCCAAATGGTGGAAAAACGCTAATAAATACTGATTTTTCCGGCGATTTGGATCCCTGGAAGGGAAAGGCCATCGCGGTCGCGTTCAATAGACTTTTGAGGCTGGAAATTTGGCCACAACGCGAACTGTGGCAACCTTCAACCCACACGTCGAATACTCGCCGACCGACATACGCCAGGTTGCAGGAGACCGATCGCTATGTTTGTTTCGGGGCGGAACGCGAACCAACCAGCGTTACGCAAGGCCGGTAAATTCGCCGCGGCAAAGTGAAAACGCGAGACTGAGCAGATGTCGTTAATCAGCCTGCCTTTAAGCCGCGATTCGTGACTGTCGAGCTCGATTTTCGGCCGGCACGGAAAGCCGCTTTCTCTTCGCTCCAATCGCCAGAAACGCGGGCAGCAAAAGCAGGTCGCCAACCAGAGCGGCGATCAACAGGCAGAACATCAGCACACCAAATCGCATTGTGGGACGAAATGGAGACAGCCCCAACGCCAGCAGACCAGTACCCGAAATCACGGCCGATGAAATGATTGGCATACCGGTCTGGAGCAGCGCTTGCCGGACAGCCCGGTAACGGCATCCCGTCAATCTCTGACTATCGCGGAAACTGAACAGAAAGTGAAACGTTCCATCCACGGCAAGCCCCAGAGCGATACTGGCTGTCATCATGATTCCGATATCAATCGGATAATCGCACCAACCCAGCGTGCCGAACACCAGTATGATCGGCGTTAGGTTTGGAATCATGGCGATCAGACCGGCAGACAGAGACCGCAGAGCCAAAATCATCACGATTGTGATCAACACGAAGGCTGATGAAAAACTCTTCCAGAAGCCCTGGAAAATCTGCCCCTGAGCCTGCTCCAGCAGTGGCCCAATTCCTGTGAAGTGGACCGGCATACCGTCACAGCGATCTGTGAGTGCCAACATTGTGGCTCGCAACACAGATGGATCATCGTTACGCAGTCGAATCGAAACTCGCCATAAACGACTGCCGTCCGCCATCAAACCGCTGACCTGACTATCGCCGGCTGATGCAGACGCAAGTTTAGTCAACGACAGAGTATTTTCGGAAAGCTCTTCGGGAAAGAAATCCGCAAGCGACAACGCATGGCAAACGTTGTCCACTTCGACAATTGCAGATTCGATCGTGCGGACTTCGCGAAGTCGATCAACGAATGAAGAACCTTCGTCCCCAAAGTCGATCACCGCCTCGATCGATGTCGGACTGGTCAGAGACTTCTGCACCAGCAACGTGTCCTTAAGAACAGGGTCTGAAGCCGGCAGAAAATCAAGCGGACTGATCAGCGATCGTAGTTCAAAAATACCCACAGAACAGATGGCCGTTACCAGCAAGCCCGGCACCAGAATCCGAAATGGCCTATTCAAAACAAACATCGCCGTACCTTGCAGGTACTTTTGGCTTAGGTCTTCCTGCAGTGGGACGTATCTGCAGGCGATCAGTACCGCTGGTGTCAGAAACACGCCAATAATGAAGCTGAAGAAGGTACCCATCGCGGCCGCAACTCCAAACGCCGGAATCGGCCCGATGTCGGATACGGCCAGACAAACAAGCCCAATGATTGTCGTGAGGGTTGCAAACATGCTTGGCCGTAAGACGCAAATCAAGGAACGGCCCACAGCGTCCTCAGATGGCAGTTCATGGCGGTAATGGCCAATGATGTGAATCGATGCTGCGGTCGTGAACACCATCACCATCACGGGAAGCGATGACATAATGAAATTCATTTCCATGCCGGAAGCCCAAATCGACGCCAGGGTCAATTCAATGCAAAGCACGTTGGCAACCATCAGGGCAGCAGATGTTTTCCAGCACCCGATGTTGAGCCGCATCAATAGAAAACAGATCAACAGCGTCAGGCCAAACAGCATGGCAGCCTGTTCTCGACTACCAAGCCGGTCAAGTCGCGTTGCCACGATTGGCGCACCGGCCAGAATGGCATTGTTAAGGCCGCAGTAATCCAGTTGATGACGAATATCCGCAACTGTTTCCGCCCGGTGAGTGATTCCGTGCCGGTTGATAGAAATCAGAAGCGTTTCCAGCGAGTCATCAGCTGTCGCCATCAGATTGACTAGACGTTCGCGGGCAGTTGCTTCCGAAACATCATTCTTCAACATCGCCTGAATAACCTGATGTCGAGACCAGCACGAAGCAACTCCGGCAAGCCCACCCATTCGCCCGGTGAGTGCCTCAATTCGATCGGCATCCGGAAACGGTTTTTCGAACGCCACCAATATGGTTTCGTCGGCGCCAAACGTGCTGCAGAACTGGTCGTACTGAGTGCGCACGGAGCTATTACGAGGCAACCAGGTTTCGATGTCGTTGTTAGACGGAACCTGCTCGCCTAAAAAAGTCAAAGCCGGAAGAGCGGCAAGGCAAAAAAGCACCAATGCCAGCGAGCGCCGTCGATAAAATTCTGAAACCATTCTCGCACACCAGATAATAGGCCTTACGACATAATACCTGTATCTATCGAATGAATGGCAAGTTTTGCGTGATCGGGATCTTTGTGCTATCGACCGAACGCTTATCTTTTAAACGGCTTAGCAGCATCCTCGGCAGATCCCGTGGTTAACGGCCGAGCAACGAAACAAGCACGAACGGGTCGACCGTCACGACTTTCCGCACCGGTCGTTCTTTACTGAAGACCCGAATCTGCAATGCCGCCACAACCCCAATAACCAACAGATGTCTATTTGGAGTCGGCGTTTGTTAGAAAGCGACCGCCGCTCATGAACATCCCGTTATCGCAGGGATGGCACCATTCAATCAACACTCGGTATTCGAATTCACGGGTTTCGCTGGCCATGCGGACGGTGGTTTCACCGGTCTGCACGGAGCCACGATGCAGCATCCCGATTCCGGTTCTGCTGATCTCGCGAGTCATCGCGGAAATGGTATTACCGCGCGGTGTTTTGATTTCCGCTGGAACTGATAGTTCCAGGCGTTCGTTTGTGCGCAGATTCGTAACTTCTGGTTTGCCAATGCTTTCAAGAACCTGTCGCAGGTCCTCCATTGTTGGCCGACTCCACGGATCGTGAGACATATTTGACTCCGGGCTGTGTTCTGTATTTCGATTGGCTCTTGAAAACCAAGAGCCTCAAATTCGCCTGACTTCGTTTGATTCTAGTATCAAACACACGTCAGAGCGGAGAACTTACGGCCGAAGCAGGGTAAGTAACCAGTCGAACCCAGATGGTTCTAATCGTTGGCGCGATTCTGACGATCCGGCATGAACAATAGAAACGCAACTATGATACAGCCAAGAATAAAAAACCATGTTCGAATCGGCCATCCGCCGGATGAACCGGAAGCCGCCATGCTTCCATTTGCGTCAATTGCCAGAGCTTCCGAAGATACGGGGATGGCTTGAGGAATTGACGTGAAGAAAGGGTCACTTTCCAGAGACGATGGTTCCAGTTCGTTGGCTTCCACAGGTGCTGGACTCTGTTCGAATGTCATCGATTCGGGCAGAACACCGGGAATCACCAACGCAGGCTCATAGCTCTGTGAATACCCAGCTCTCTGATTGTTGGCGGCCGAACTTGACGACGAAACCTGAGTGAACACAGGCGCCGATCCTTCGGCTGCTGCTGCTTCATCAAAGTCCGGAGTCGGGCGAGGCGATTCTGAGGCACCCCAGACGACCTGTTCATTAGAAACTGATTTGGCAGAATCTTCCATCGACCATGACATCGCCTTGGTAACATTTGAGCCCCGGAATGAAGCCCATGGATCTCGATGCTGTACTTCTTCGAACCCATGCTTTGTCGATGCCTCTGCAAACGGGTCTGCCGCTTCATCAGCGACACTTTTCCGTTGCCGGCCGAATGGGCTATTACGATCCTGAGAGTTGATTAGGCTGCCAAATGCCGCTTCTGCTTCCGCTTCAGCCAATGCTTCCTTAAGTTCTGGAAAGAAGGTTTCATCGAACGAAGCTGGCGGAGACGTTTTTGTAGCATCAACAGCGGGCGCCGCTTCGTCAAGCAGCGAATCAAATGACGAGGCAATTTTATTCTGAGCCACTTTGACCGGTTCTGCAGTCTCTTCAAAAAATGATTTCGACGCCTGGTCTACAACTTTCGCTGTCTCTCGCTTAGCCATGAAATCCTCAAAGGATTTCGATTCCACGGCTGGGGCCACTGCCGTCTTGGGAGCCGCTACAACAACTTCCGCAACGGCTGAAACGTTCGGGTCTGCAAAGGGGGGTTCCTCTACAACCGCTTCAGCCGATGACATTTCAGTAAACAGTTCTTCAGCCTGTTTCTCTACGTCGTTGATTGTGGCACTAAACTGAGGCTGTTTCGCAGCAACAGGTGATTCCGTCTTTTCAGATGCTGCAACCTCGGTGGCTTCCGGTTTTTTTGCGGGCTCGGCTGCCTTGTTCGGCAGTGGCTCAACAAACGGGTCAGTGCCCAGTTCCGAATCGTCCGACTCGCGACTGAAAAGGCGGCTGATGCTGAACCACTTGGAATCCTCTGGTTCGTCCGCGTCGACTTCCCGCGACTGCGACACCAGCTGCGACTTGTCCGAAGCGGCTAAGGTGCCCTCTTTATCAGCGATGCTGCGTTCAACCGCCAGGGCATCCTTGGCTTCCAGTTCCTCAAGTGACTGATAGTCCGATCTGGTGACCAGACTTCTTAGACGACTGCCAGAACAACCGGCTGTGGCAAGGACCAACGTCGCAATAATAACTGAGTGCATTCTGTTCGGTGTCATCGATCCGAACCTTCCATTAAAGTCCAGGGCCCAGCAACTTTTAGTGCGCACCTAATAAGGTGCGTCGCCTTCCCTTTATGTCGACTGTTTGGACAATGACAGAAAATCCAGTCCACCGGGTGTCACCGAATTTGACATTATTCCCGCTTCGAGTTCCAGTCCTGCAAAACAGGCAACCCGAGAAGGCAGGAATGACTTTCCGGCCCAACAACACCTTTTTTTTATTTCGGCATTCGTTTTTCGTCTTTCATTAAAGTTCAGCAGGTTTCATAAATGCAATTTCGCCACGCAATACGAAATCGCGGCCGCATTGTTCGCGGCTTACTTGCCGTTTTCCTTGTTAACTCAGTCATCTTGCAGGCAGATGAATCACAGAAGCTAAACGCTCTGATTGACTCCGAGTGGGAACGAACGCTGCGTGAAAGCCCGACAATGGCTTCGCAGCTCGGCGATCGTACTTACAACAGGTTTTGGAGCGATGAGTCTGCAGACGCCATTCAAAAGTCGGAAGGGCAAACTCGCCATGTTTTGCAGTCATTACTGCAGATGGACGCCGAACAACTGCCTGCCGCTGACCATCTGAACTACCAGCTTTTTCGCAACGAATACGAAACCCGAGTCGCCGAGCAGGCGTTTCGGCTGAATCTGATACCTCTTAATCAACGCGGTGGAATTCAGGACGAAAGCAATCTCGCCAACTCGCTGCAGTTTGATTCAATTCGAGACTACGAAGACTGGATTGCCAGACTCAATGCCTTCCCTGAATACATGAACCAGACAGTCGCATTGATGCGAGAAGGTATCGCAGTGGGAATGCTGCACCCGAAGGTCGTGATGCAGCGTGTTCCGGGACAAATCCGCAAACAGATCGTCGACAACCCCGAAGACAGCCTCTACTACGCAGCCTTCAGGACATTCAAGGTTGAACTCACTGAGGCACAAAAAACTCGCTTGCGGCAGGAAGCGAAAACGGCAATTTCCAATGGTATCATCCCCGCCTATCGCACGTTTCTGAAATTCTTTGAAGACGAGTATCTACCTGCTTCGTTCGATCATGTCGGCTGCTGGCAGAGGCCGGATGGTCAGAACATGTACGCCACCCTGGCCAAGAAATTTACAACGACAACCTTGACTCCGCAGCAAATTCACGAAATCGGCCAGCAGGAAGTTGCTCGTATCCGCTCTGAAATGGAGGCCATTCAACAGCAGGTGCATTTTGCTGGCAGCTTTCAGGAATTTCTGACACATCTAAGGACAGACAAGTCGTTTTACTTCGACAATCCAAATGACCTGCTGGAAGCTTATCGAGACTGCTGCAAACGCATCGATCCCCAACTGCCAAAACTGTTTCACCGGCTACCAAAGATGCCGTATGAAATCGTGCCGATCCCCGATCAGATGGCACCGGATACCACAACGGCGTACTACCAGCCGCCTTCAGCCGATGGAATTCGCCCGGGACGTTATTTCGTAAACCTGTATCGCACGCAGGATCGCCCCAAGTATGAGATCGAAGCGTTGTCTCTGCATGAATCAGTTCCCGGACATCACTTTCAGATCGCTTTAGCAATGGAACTGCCAGACGTCCCTGAATTTCGACGTTACGGAGGTTACACGGCGTTCATCGAAGGCTGGGGGCTTTACAGCGAAAAGCTTGGTGAGGAAATTGGTTTATATAAAGATCCGTATTCAAAATTCGGACAGTTGACGTACGAAATGTGGCGAGCCGTTCGATTGGTTGTGGATACCGGCATGCACAGCCTCAAATGGACTCGGCAGGACGCAATTGATTTTTTTGCGGCCAATACAGCAAAGTCACTTCTTGATATTGAAAACGAAGTGGATCGCTATATCGCGTGGCCCGGTCAGGCACTGGCGTACAAAATTGGAGAACTGAAAATCCGTGAACTGCGAGCTCGATCTGAACTGAAACTTGGTTCTCAGTTCAATATCAAAGACTTCCATGAAGTCGTCCTCAAAAACGGTGCTGTGCCGTTGGAAGTTCTGGAAGCACAGGTCAATGAGTGGATCGGCAGCAGGTAGCGTTCAGGTAATTAGCGAAGCTATCTGCTCGACAGCTCGGCCAACCGTTTCTGCAATCGATCTTTCTTTTCGTCGGTCAGCATTTCACTGATGCGCCACCCGAAATCCAGCGCGCGTTGTGCCGCACCAGACGTTTGCAATTCCAGTGGCTGCTCGGCAATGAAGGCCACCAGTTCGGCAGCCAAAAAACCACTGTGCTGCTTCGAAATCGCATTCGCTGGAAGCTGAATCAGACTTTCAATCACCGCAGGCCTGAGTTCTCTGCAAGGCAGCAACGCAATCAGGTCCCTCGCTTTTTCAGCTTCACGCCCTATCAATCGAGTACACACAGAAATTGCGACCTTCTGGAGTTCAACGCCGGCCTGATCCGGATCGAGAGCTTCCGTTTTCGGCTTGCCATCGAAACCAGAATCGTGGCTTATCTGCTCCCTATGTTCCTGAACAAACTTGCCTCGCAACAGAATCGGCTTTACCTGGTCGTATAGTTGGTGATGCAAACTTCCGGGAGAAACAAGCGGCAGCGACGTCAGTAAATCGCCAAGCAGACCTTTTCCTGCTGCCGCCTGAAACACCGTATCACGGTCTTCAACCATCGTTAACCAGGTCACCATTGCCGCCTGGCGAATACCGGTCGATTGGGGCGAGGTCGACAGATGCCGCACGGACTTAAGCAGCTGTAATCGATCATCACCGGAAGTCAGACTCGCCAGCGAGCTCAGGTTGGAAACCTGAGCCACAACCAGATCATTATCCAGTTCACTAATGAGCAACGATAGCTGTCGCGATTTAGTCTCGCCGGTCAAACGTGCAAGGCGAATCAATGCCGCCACAAGCGACTCCCGATTCACCGCCTGACGTTTCAGGATTTCTCGACAAACGGGTTCGGTCCGTGCCGACGCCAAAAGCTGTTCCGTCGATTGTTCCGAAGCATCAACGACCTGAACAGATTCCTGACGATCAGCGTGACGTGAAAGCAGGGCCAGAGAAAACAAAACTGCCGTTAAGGTGACCGCAAACGTCCCTATCGCAAAATCGGCTGAAAACCTTGTGCGCATGACAATCGGTGCCTCTGCAAAACAATTTGGTTCGCCGGGAGTAGCAAAAAAAAGGTCGGTCTTGCCAGGCAAGACCGACCTTACAGGTTCAGCGTTTCCGGAACGTGTTAGTGATGGTGCCCAGAAAACAGTTCACTTTTTTTGTCGCCCTTGGACACGACATAGGCCAACAGGTCCAGGATTTCTTCGCGAGTCAGCTTGTTCAACACTCCCTTGGGCATAATGCTGACATTGCTGGCTTCGCGTTCTTCGATGTCCGCCTTGGCAAGAGTTCGCAGCTTGTCCGGAGCCGTTGGATTATCCAGAACCTGTACGGTTTCTCCATCTTCCTTCACGATCAGCCCGGTCACGACCTTTCCGGAAATTAGCACAAACAGGTTGGACTGATACTTCTTGTCAATCTTCTTTGACGGATTCAGCATGTGCTCCAGCACATCCACCGGCTTGTATTCCGGTGGAAGCTTTGTCAGATCCGGACCAACATCCGCGCCCTTGCTATTCATTTTATGGCAACCAATGCAGCTGGCGACAGAAAACAGTTTCTCGCCAACATCGTAGCTGTTCGCACGATGCTCCAGATGCATTATGTCTTCCTGAAGAACCGCCAGAGTCCATTCTGTATTGCGGTCCAGATACGTCAGCAACTCATCCTTCGCTTCCAGCGGATGTGCAGCAAGGTAGGCAGTCGGATCAGCTGTATAAGCATCCAGATCTTCCACCACATACATGGCTCCAAACATGCGACGCCAGTGTCCCGGATAGGTGCAAACGTATGGATACATTCCCGGTGTTGAAGGAGCAGTAAAGCTAAGAGCCTGACTCTGACCGGGTTCCAGCAGTCGACTCGACAACAGAATCTTATCCGACACAGGTACGTAATGGCGTTCCTTTGCATCTGCCTCGCGAGACGTTGCTTCTGCGAGTTCACCGATTTCTTCCAACGAACCGGGTTGAACAATTGCGAAGTTATGAGGCATGTGGTCCGTGTTGGAAAAGCGGAATTCCACTGGCTTTCCGGCCTGCACGACAATGCGTTCTTTGTCGTAGAGCATTCGAGCCGCAACAGTCCCGATCGCGATAACACGGACGTCCAGATTCTGTAAACGCTCTAACGCTTCCTTACCAGCCGCTTCTGGCAACATGGCAGCGTAAGAACGAGCCAATTCAGTCGCCGTCGTGGCCGCTGCCCCTGTTCGATACTTCGCTGGAATCTCGCTCAGGTAGCCAACAAGGTTATCAACCAATCCGGGCAGGCGTTCCTTTGACCAGTTGTTCTGAGGAATTCCCGCCAGCACACTGATTGCTGAGGCACGATGCTTTCCGGCCTTCATCAGTTTAGCAAGATCGACAAACAACTCTGATTCATTACCAGGAATGGATCCGAGTGAACGAATGGCCAGATCGTGAATCGTTTCCGCTCCTCCACTGACCGAAAGAAATTGTGCCGCAATCTTTTGCTTTCTGAAACCCGGTCCGGACCACTGCACGTTCAGGCCATCACCGCCACCATTGTCGAAGTATGTCACCACCAAAGGATGCGGGCCAGCGGTTAGCTCAACAGTGCTTTTCTTTTCCGTCATGCCATGCAGACTGTCGTGATTGATTAGCAACTTGTCGTCAAGGTACAGGCGAGAACCGTCATCGGAACTGATAAAGAATGTGTAGGTGCCAGGCTTCGATGCCGTCACCATTCCGGTAAACCGAAGAGCAAACGTGTCGCGTTGCAGCAACTGCGGCACGTCCATCACGATCTCTGGCACAATACCGCTGGCCTTTGGCTGCATCTTCTCAAGGGTTTCTACCGCTACGTTTGATGCGTTCGGGAAAAAGAAATCCACCTGAATGCCTTGCTGCTGCAGGCTGGTGCCAGCCACTTCCGCTTCGAGATTTGATGGAAGTTCAAACATCAATGTCCGAACGTCATTGTACAATCCACCACGCAGCTGTTGTGGAATTCGAGGAACCGCTGCCAGCAGGTCTTTCAGTCGATCTTTACTTTGCGAGGCGACATAAAAGGCGGCCGCTCCATTACCTTCAGCCGCAACCCACGCAGCATAACCAAGCTGGCGAGCTTCAGCCGATTTACCGCCGGTAGCCAACGTCTCAATGCGATGCTGAACGGACTTCAGATCTTTCGCGGGTTGCTCAGACAAAGCGCTGCCCAGAATACTCAAAGCCGATTTATTATCCAGCGCTTCTCGGTCGGCAATCAAATCCATCAGCAATGATGCAGGTGCAAGATTCCTTAGCTTTGCCAGGCCACTCACTGTTTCCTTCAGGTCATTCGCAGCAACGTTGTCCCGGCTGAGAATAGCGTTGTAAACGGCTTCAGTCCGTTCCAGTTTCAGCAGATCGCTGGTGCTGGCGTTCAGCAAAGCATAAGCATAGGCAGCTTTTGACAACGGCTTGCCGGATGCAACGACTTCCTGAATTAGACTGTCGACTTTGATCTGACTCTTGGCATACTTCAGAACGGTGTCCAGTTCCGGGTCCATTGGACGAGTGGCAACCTCAAAGATCGCTTCGGCCGCTATCAGTCCTTCAAACGAAACGGCGGCCTTGACCGCTTCGGCCCTGACGAGTCCGGATTCATCTCGCGCTGCCGCAATCAGAATCTTATCCCAGCCATCAACCTGATCGGCCCAATGTCCCAAAGTACGAATTGCGGCGGCTCGAACTTTTGGCTCGGACGCTTTGGCAACAGTTGCGAGCAATTCAGAATTCGGAATTCGTTGTTCTTCAAATACCCACAGGCATTCCAGCAACGCCTGAGCATCAGCAGGCTTGGTAACGTCTCGCTGCGAAGCCCATGCTGTGACTGCTTTCGCCACTTCGTTGGAGTCTCGACCACTTAGTTCCTGTCGAGCACGATAACGAACGCTGTTTTCCTTTGCATAGAATGCGTCACAGACTTCTGCAATTAACTTGCCCTTCAGCTTCACAGGCTTTAGTAAATCGCGGCCCTTCGCCGTGATGCGGTAAATGCGACCGTGCTCGGCATCGCGATTCGGGTCACGCATATTGTGCTGCATGTGACCGATCAGGGCATTCGCCCAGTCCGATACATAGAGAGCACCGTCGGAACCGATTTCGATGTCAGTGGGGCGAAAATTCGGATCCGAAGAATCCAGAATCGGTGTAACGGCCTTCGCGGTAACATCGGCGCCGTTATAGACCACTTCATGCTGCAGAATTCCAAGGAATCCAATACAGTTACAAATCAGGAAATTGTTCTGATGTCGATCTGGGAAGTGGCTACTGGACAGTGATCCCGTTGCCGACACTGGTCGCCACTGTTTTTCGAACCACTGCTTGTTCCCGATTCCCTTACCAATATTGATGTGCGAACCAGTTCCGCTGGTACCATCGTTGGCAAACTGGTAACCCCATTGGTCAAAGAAATCTCCGTGGGGATTTGGACCAATCGGAAAATGGAATTCCATTTCAAAAGTGCGGGGATTAAAGCGGTGCACGCCAGACTGACCGGAGCGGTATGTTCGAGTCGGCGTTTCCATGGCAGCCACGTTGAAGATGCCGCGAGACCAGTAGATCCAGCCGTCCGGGCCAATCAGCATCGCGTTCGCCGAGTGATGCGAGTCCGCACTCGACAGACCCTGCAAAAGGCGAATCTTCACATCCGCTTTGTCGTCTCCGTCTGTGTCTTTCAGGAACCAGAGTTCCGGTAGAGCGGCCACAATCATGCCGCCACCCCAGAATTCGAAACTCGTCACACTGTTTAGCTCGTCCGCAAAAACGGTGCATCGGTCCGCAACACCGTCACCGTTATCGTCCGGCAGGCAAAGAATGCGGTCTCGGCGAGGCGTGGTGGGATTCCAGTGTGGATAGCTGGGCCAGACCGAAGCGAACAACCGGCCATCGGTATCGACAGCCATCTGAACGGGGTTCACCATTTCAGGAAACATCGCTTCCGAAGCAAACACATTGGCTTCAAGGCCTTCGTCCAGCTTCATCATCTTCAGCCCGTCTTCGGCCGTTCGATAAGAAAAGCGACCGCCCTCAAGATCGCCTTCCTTGTTGGACTTAACCTCAAGTTCCGGCGGCAGATTGTTGTCTTTCACTTCAAGATCACCGCCCGCGGCAACCGCCCAGACTTTTCTGTCGCGGTTGCCCGTCATGATGTCGAAGATTTCCATTTCCCGCATCATCACGTCAGCATTTGATTGACCGAACCATGCCAGCTTCGACCGACCACCAAATACGTTGTAGCCGTCCACAACTCGGTAACGACTGAACCAATAGTAGTTCTTATCAAGTACCGACTGACGCAATCGTTTAAGCAACGAGGCGTCTGCTGAAGCAGCATCTTTACCAAACAATGAACTGGTAATAACTGAAGCCAACGCTTTGTTGCCTTGTTCCAGCAGATGAATCCCATTCATCGTCAATGGCTGTTCGGCCGTTGAATACAGTTGCGAAGTTGGAGCAAACAAGTCGACGAAGACCACGTTTTTCTGAGCACAGACTTCTCGCATCGCTTCTGTATACAAATGCAGGTTCGCGTTATTTCTGGAACCATCCGGTAAGTGTCGACTGTTTAAGTTTTCGTGAGCGATCGGCGAAAACATAACAACTTTCGGGGCCGATTCGCCGTTGTACTTCTGAGCCAGCATGCCGTCGATTGTTTCTGCCAGATCCTTGCGAAATCCAGCAATCGCATCAGGCCCCTTCAAAGCTTCGTTGTAACCAAAGAAAGCAAACACAACATCAGACTCGTTCTTAGTCAACCATTCATCCGGGCTGCCAAAATTATCTTCACGAGGACGAGTCTTCAGTTCATCACCAGGAAGTGCCAGATTACGAAACGTTAGTTTCAGATCCGGATGCAATGCGTGAATGTACGTTTCCAGCCAGCCATCATGCTGCAGTCGATCGGCAGTTGTGTTGCCAATAATGGAAACATGATCACCGTCCTGCAGTTTCAAACTCGGAGTTTGGCTAAACGCAGATGGTGAAAAACAGACTGAGATAACACAGCTCAATAACACGAACAGGCAGGAGCGTCTCACAAAAACACCTCAAACACAGGTGGGAAATTGGTCATAACTTCGGCAGCGCCACCAATTGTGGATAATACAGACTAACGCATCACGTTCGGCAACGCCACGATCCTAATCCTTTTCCGCCCTAATCCTTTTCCTCGCATTAAAGCTCAAAAGACCCACCAACAAACCGGGCCTCCGCACTTTCCGCTGACTCGGGGCCGTGAACGACGATTTTCTGTGAATGACGGCTGTTTTCCGCCAGCCGAAACCAGATAAGTGTTTCTGTAATAGTCGCCCGCATTAGCCGACAACGGCAGCTTCCCGACAGAACGAGAATACGCTGTATCAGCAGGCGGCGGGCTTAAATTCGCTGTTCGAGCCGGCCCTGACAAAGACGAACAACCCAATTTCCAGAGCAACCGGATGAACGAAAATCTGCTGTGACGAATTTGTTTGAATTCTGGCATCGCACCTTTGCAGTTCGCTCATCAGATTGCCAGAGTGTCGCCATGACATTCGCCTCTCAAAAATCACCAACTTCTCCTCCCGAACTGCTGGCCCCCGCCGGAGACTGGGACTGCCTGCTCGCGGCCGCCGAAAACGGTGCGGACGCTGTCTATCTGGGCCTCGATTCCGGCTTTAATGCTCGAGCTCGCGCCGCCAACTTTGACCTCGACAATCTGCCTGACATTATGAATTTTCTGCACCAGCGGTGCATGAAGGGCTACGTCACACTAAACACTCTGGCGTTCACAGACGAACTACCGCGAATCGAAGACATCGCTCGGCGACTGGCCGACGCTGGCGTTGACGCGGCTTTGGTGCAGGACCTCGGCGTCGCTCGATTACTGCGGAAGATCTGTCCGGAATTTTCGCTGCACGCGTCGACTCAAATGACATTGTCCAGCGCTGAATGCATTGAAGTCGCAAAGGACCTCGGCATTGAACGAGTCGTTTTGCCTCGCGAATTGTCGATCAAAGAAATACGTGACGTTAGCAGCAAAACTGACATGCCGCTGGAAGCTTTCGTGCACGGAGCTCTCTGCGTCGCTTATTCGGGCCAGTGCCTGACCAGCGAATCCCTCGGCGGTCGCAGCGCAAATCGTGGCCAGTGTGCTCAAGCCTGTCGCCTGTCCTATGATCTCATCTGCGACGGAAAGGACATCGAACTTGGCGACCAGAAATATCTGCTCAGCCCGCAGGACCTTGCCGCCTTTGATCTCACTACCGAACTGATCGACGCCGGCATTTGTTCGTTTAAAATCGAAGGACGCCTGAAGACGCCCGAATATGTCGCCAACACGGTTCAACACTATCGCACTGCAATTGATGCGGCATTTGCAGGTCGCAGGGCAGAATTCAGTCGGCCGCAGGTGAACGATCTTGAAATGTCGTTTTCGCGCGGCTTCAGCCCTGGCTGGCTGCAGGGCTGCGATCACAAGATGCTGGTACCAGCCACCAGTTCTGCCAAACGTGGCGTACTGCTGGGTGAAGTCATCAGTACAATCAACGACCGAGTACTGGTTCGTCTTGAAGGTTCAATTGCCGCTGGCGATGGCGTGGTCTTCCAGGGTGATCGCGAAAACAATGCAGAGCAGGGTGGGCGAGTCTACGAAATTTTCCGGCAGAACGAACGGCAATCAGGCCCAGTGAATGGGGGAATTGTCGCTCTGGCCTTCGACCGTAATGCGGTGGATGTTTCAGAATTGCAGGCCGGACTCAAAGTCTGGAAAACCGACGATCCACGACTGAACAAACGCCTGCGATCATCATTTGAAGGCCCGGATTCTAAACGCCGAATCAGCCTCGACATAAACATTGTCGCAATTGCCGGCCAACAATTGCGTGTCGTTGCCACTTCACAGAATGGAGCCTCATGTAAGGTTGAATCAGAATCCGTGCTGCAAGTCGCTCGCAAGCATCCACTGACGGAAGAAACTCTGCGAGAACAATTCGGCCGTCTTGGTAGCACCATATTCGAACTTCGCGAACTCGCTGCCACCATCGATGGCCAGCCCATGGTGCCACTCAGTGTGCTTGGCAAACTTCGTCGAGAAATGATCGAACAACTGGCTGCCTCGCCAATAAAGAAAACACGCAACTTCAGCATAGAAGCCACACTTCCACAGATGCAGGCGGTGATTAACGAAAAAGCTCACACAACTGAACAGCCAACCAACACCACCGACGTGGCTTTGTTAAATGTACTATGCCGTTCGCTCGACCAGCTGCAGACCGTCATCCAAACGTGGAAAACTATTTCCAGCACTTTCGCAGGTGACTCGGCCAGCAACGCCGATGGCATGCCTCGAAAGCCTGCCATCTACGCCGACTTCGCCGACATTCGCCAATATGCTGACGCCGTTCGCATGGGACGAGAAGCCAACGTTAACGTCTATCCGGCAACTCCACGAATCCAAAAACCCGGAGAAATGGGCATCTTCAAAGCGATGCTGAAGCATCAGCCCGCTGGCGTTCTGATACGCAATCTGTCCGGTATGGAATTCTTTCACCAGCACAACATCCCTACAGTCGCCGATTTTTCCCTGAACGTCACCAACGAGCTGACTGCGGAATATTTAATCAACCACGGCGTTCAACGAGTCACCGCATCGTATGACATGAACCGTGACCAGCTGTTGGATCTTGTTCGCGTGGTGCCGCCGCATTGGCTGGAAATTGTGATTCATCAGCACATGCCCATGTTTCATATGGAGCATTGTGTTTTTTGTTCCGTGCTGTCTCCTGGAACCAACAAAACCAACTGCGGCCGACCGTGCGACATTCATAAGGTCGAACTTCGTGACCGCACTGGTCTGGAACACCCACTGACTGCCGACGTTGGCTGCCGCAACACGCTGTTTAACGCGACACCTCAGAGTTCAGCGGAAATCGTGTCGGTTCTGCAGCAACTGGGCATTCGCAATTACCGCCTTGAATTTCTCAACGATGACGAAGACCGCATCCGCGAAACACTCAGCCTGTATAGCGATCTTTTGAGCGGTACGATTTCCGGCCTGCAGGTCTGGAAAAAGTTACAGGCCAGCAACCGCGTCGGTGTGACGCGAGGCACACTCGAAGAGCGTCGGAACCCTTTGGCAATTCTATAACTCTTGCGTTGCGGCAAAACACATTGTCACTGCCGCATTCCTAATGCAATTCAAGATTACTGAAACAGCAAAAACCTGTTCCAGTGTCACACTAAGAGCCGCAAAATCATGGCAGCGTCAATCATCGACGGAAAAACAATTTCGACGACCATAAGAAAAAGCGTCACACGAGACACAGCCGAGTTTGTTGTGCAAACAGGCATCACACCGCACCTTGCCGCTGTACTTATTGGCGATGATCCGGCCAGCCAGGTTTATGTACGCAACAAAGAACGTGCATGCGAAGCCTGTGGATTGAAAAGCACATTGCACCGACTTCCTGCTGATACAACTCAGGCCCAGCTTGCAGAACTGGTTGCAAAACTAAACGCGGACGCCAGCGTTCACGGAATTCTTGTTCAACTGCCATTGCCGATACATCTGGATCCAACTCCTATTCTTGACGCGATTTTGCCCGGCAAAGACGTTGATGGGTTTCATCCGGAAAACGTAGGCTTGATGCTTCAGGGACGCCCTCGGTTTCTGCCATGCACGCCTCACGGTGTAATGAAGATGCTGCAATACGAAAACATCCAGACAGCGGGCAAACACGTCGTTGTAATCGGCCGCAGCGATATAGTCGGTAAACCCATGGCAGCACTGCTGGTTCAGCGTGGAGCTGACGCGACTGTTACCATCTGCCATAGCCGAACGGCTGACATCGGTGCGATTACCAGACAGGCCGACATTTTAATTGCGGCGGTGGGCATTCCGGAATTCGTGAAGGGCGACATGATCAAACCAGGTGCTGTTGTAATCGACGTTGGCATCAACCGAGTCAACGACAAACTTGTGGGAGATGTCGACTTCGCCGCAGCTTCAAAAATCGCCGCAGCGATTACTCCTGTGCCTGGTGGCGTCGGACCCATGACCATTACCATGCTATTGCAAAACACACTGGAAGCCGCTCGACAGGCACAATAGAAACCGACTGCGTTTCGAACTGCCGCGACACAAACAACACCCCGCAATAACTACCCGTAAGCCAAAACAAATCAGCAACCACAAGCCTGCAGCAGGGTCCAATAACAGGAATTGCGACGTCAAAAGCCAGTTGCATGTATCTCTCATAAGTGTTGTTTCTGTGACTGTAATACGGCTTGGGCCGACGTTGGTGGGCCGATTGGCGAAGAAATACACCCGGAATTGAACGTTCCCTGTGGTTTTCCGTGTCGTGGCCCAACTGTTACTTTCGCTTCGCCCTTTTCATGTTAACCTTTAGATAACAGCGGTCGGGGGACCCAGCTGTTTTCTGGGAATCAATTAGCCCACGATGGGCGAAAATGGGTGACGGGTGAAGCAACAACTAAACAATAGCGCGCAGAGTGCGCTAGGCTTGTCAGTGGTTGTGGATATCTTCGATCAAGAAGATCTCTTCGATACTCTGGACAACCAACGAATTCTCGAACTGTCCCAGCTGGGTGGCAATGCCGGCTTTTCAGGCACCAAGGCAATTCTGCGATCAACGGGAATTAGCCAAAGACGCTTATTGAGCGAAGGTGTTGCGCCGATTGACCTGGCGATGCGGGTGGCCCGAAAGCTTGAACAGGTTGCCAGCTGTTCTCTGTCTGACTTCGACCACATCCTGTTGTGCCATTCGCACGTCGACCCGCACGCCTGCGTGAAACTGGCTGCTGAGTTGTCAGAACGCATGAGCATCGAGACGGATGCGATCACTCCATTCAATCACGGATGCGCGGGTTTTCTTAAGCTGATGACAGAAGCGTCACTACTTCTGGAAAACTGCGAACCGGATGCAAAGGTCGCTCTGATCTCTGTTGAGACTCCAGAGTTATGGCATGACGCGGCAGATCGCCTGTTCTGCGGCATCGTGTCAGCCGGCGCCACGGCTGGCGTTGTCGAAGTTGGCGGTGGCCTTCCACTGAATTCTATTCAGAGTGAAGACTTCCGCATTCCATCTGAACGACGACCAAACCCGGATCCATTATTCAAAAAAGAGACCACTGACGTTTTCGATTTTCATGGTAATCCATGTCACCGAAAAGTGATGCGAATGAACGCCGAACCGGTCTTTCTGAACGGCATCGAATTAATGCTGGACAACCTGCGTGCGGCACTTCTATCGATTGAACACAGCCCGGAACAACGCATTGTTGTTGCACCACATCAGCCAAGTGGCAAGCTGTTGAAGGCTCTCGTCGCCGCTGCCAAAACAGAATTCCCAGACCTTGAATTCCTAAACAATCTGGAATTCTATGGAAACACCATTTCCTCCTCCGTGCCAACTTTAGTGTCGCGTTTAGATGAAGTTATGGCCCGTAATGAACTGGCACCTCTGCGTGATGGCGACCATCTTATTCTGCTCGCCGCCGGCATCTGCATGAATGAGATCAACGACCACATGTCAGCCGGACACGCCTGCCTAAAGTGGCAATCCGGCGTACTGAACTCGTCGAGTGGCAAAACGACGACCGCGCAACCGAGTGCAGTCATCGCATAAGCGACGGACATTGGTCGGAATCTGATCAGACAAAAAGCGAACAACGCGATTTCGGTATTTATCTCCTGATGTCGCAAGCTTTTTGTTAAGCTGATGTCCCCAAGACCACTTTCCCTCCTTCCGCAAGCCAGACGCCTACTGTGATACAGCTGCGCCTTATTCTGTGCATCTCGCTGTTTCTGAACACAGCCCATTCGGTTGCCGAAGAACAGAAATTCAACGCACAACATCTGGAATTCTTCGAAGCAAAAATCCGCCCGGTGTTGGTTGAACACTGCTTCGACTGCCACAGCACTGACGCAAAAAAACTCAAGGCGGGACTGTACGTGGACAGTCGCGAAGGACTGCTAAAAGGCGGCGACAGCGGAACAGCCGCCATACCAGGAATCCCCGACGCCAGCATTCTGATCGACGCCATAAAATACACGTCGTATGAAATGCCACCGAACGAGAAACTGAATGACGCAACAATTCGTGATCTGGTGAAGTGGGTTGAGCTCGGCATGCCATGGCCGACGGTTACCACCTCGGCCGGCGTTGCGATGCAGGAACAGGAAATCAACTGGCAAGCTGCAGTAGAATCGCATTGGGCGTGGCAACCCGTCCGCCGCCCCGAACTTCCTGACCTTCGCGCCAGCACAGAGACCGCAGCTGAAACCAGCCTTCATCCGATTGATGCGTTTGTTGCCTCTCGTCGTGAGCGTGCTGGGATGGCGTCGTCTCGACCCGCTGAATCACACCTGCTGGCTCGAAGAATCTATATTGATTTGTGGGGGATTCTTCCAACACCGCAGCTGGTCGACAAGTTTGTTACCGCCGCGCATTCAGACAAAGCCGCAGCTGTTAAAGACGTTGTGGACGAACTGCTGAATTCGCCCATGTACGGACAACGCTGGGGACGACATTGGCTTGATGTCGCGCGATATAGTGATGGCCTCGGTGGATTTCTGGACAACGCAGCTCTGGATGATGCATGGCGTTATCGCGACTGGGTCGTTGATGCACTGTCTAATGACATGCCGTTCAATCAGTTTGTCGAACAGCAAATAGTAGGTGACCTTTCCGGTGACAACGCAGCAGCTATCGCCACGGGCTTCTTTGCATTGGGGCCGACTTACCAGTCTGATGGCGGAGACCCGGACAGCATTGCTCAGGCAAAAGGCGAAACACTGGATGATCGCGTCGACACACTGACTCGAGGCCTGCTTGGCATAACCGGATCATGCGCGAGATGCCACGATCATAAGTTCGACCCGATTCCTCAAAAGGATTACTACTCTCTGGCTGGCATTTTTAACAACACGGCTGTGCACAGCCTGCCGCTGTCTCCGAAAGATGTCGTCGAAGCGTTCAACGACCACACGGCCAAAGTGAGGGAACTCGGTAAGCAGATCAAGCAACTGAAAGACACGGACGAAGCGACTGCCACTGCACGAGCTCAACTGGAAACGCAACTCGCCGACCTAAATAAAAACGCGCCGGCGCCGTATCTGACGGCCCATTCTCTTCGAGAAGCCGGCGACCAGAACATGAAGGTCGCCCTGCGAGGAAACCTTCGCAAAGAGGGTGAGATCGCTCCAAGACGTTTCCTGAGAATTCTTGCCGGGGCCGAACCGAACGAATTCAAAATCGGGAGTGGCCGTAAAGAACTCGCGGCGGCCATCGTTGATCCCCAAAATCCGCTGACCGCTCGAGTCTTCGTAAATCGAGTCTGGGCGCATCATTTCGGCCAGGGTCTGGTTCGCACGCCGAGCAACTTCGGTACGCTGGGAGAAAAACCCACGCACCCGCAACTTCTGGATTGGCTGGCCTCAGAATTTGTGGCGAACAACTGGTCGACCAAGGACCTGCATCGCCTGATTATGACGTCCGAGACATACCAGCTGAGCAATGACTTCAACGAAGGCTGCTTCAATACCGACGGCGACAATCGGCTGCTGTGGCGTATGAGCCCCCGACGAATGGACGTAGAGGCTTGGCGTGACTCGCTGCTGTTTGCCACCGGCGAACTTGACACAACCCCAAACGGTCCACCAATCGACGATATCACAACCAGCAACCGGCGAACAATGTACGCAAAAGTCAGCCGAAATGGTGACCAATTTGCATCAGACGTTTTCTTAAGGCAGTTTGATTTTCCGTTGATGCGAGCGACCGTAGCTCAACGACCAAGCAGCGTTGTTCCGCAACAGTTTCTGTTTCTCATGAACAGCCCGTTCATGCTTGACCGCGCAAGGGCACTTGCCCAAAAACTGAACGTTGCCGATCATTCGGTTCAGGAATGTATTCAACACGCGTACCGATTACTGTACGGCCGCTTGCCTACTGATTCCGAAGTGGAAATTGGCAGCAACTTCCTGGCAGACACTTCACTGGATGGCACCGACGTATCCTTGTGGGTTCAGTACGCTCAGATTTTGTTAAGCTCAAACGAATTCATGTTTGTGAGGTAACGATGTTCCATCGAAATCCATTTCCAGCAGTCACTCGTCGCGGCGCCCTGCACCAAATGGGAGCGGGATTTGGAAGTCTGGGACTAGCTTCTGTGCTGGCACAGTCCGGAACAATTGCGGCCACACCCGCAGGCTCCAGCGCATCGCCTTTAGCAGCGATGCAGCCGCACTTTGCTCCCAAAGCAAAGCACGTAATCCAGCTGTTCATGCCCGGCGGGCCGTCGCAGGTCGATACGTTCGATTACAAGCCGCAGATTGCGAAACACCAGGGGCAGCGGCCTGAAATCACAAATCGCAAGTCGCTTCGGAACACCATCAATGGCCTGATGCCGTCTCCGTACAGGTTTCAACAGTATGGAAGCAGTGGCAAATGGGTGAGCGATATTTTTCCGCACGTTGCCGAACAGGTCGACGACATCTGCTTCATTCACTCAATGCACACCGACATTCCCGAACATGCGGGTGCCATGATGATGATGAACGCCGGTCACCTTCAGCCAACTCGCCCAAGTATGGGATCATGGTTAGTTTACGGACTGGGAACAGAAAACCAAAACCTGCCCGGCTTCATCGCCATGAGTCCTCGAGCACAACCCAGAAACAAGCTGGCCAACTGGAGCAACGCGTTTCTGCCGGGGGCTTACACGGGCACCTATGTCAACATTCACGAAATGCAGCCCGAAAGAATTCTAGCGGACCTGAGGAACAATTGGCTGCCCGAAAGCGCACAGCGCCGGCAGGCTGATTTACTGGCGAGATTGAATCGAATTGATCTGGAACGACAACAACAGGATCAGCAGCTGGAAGCGAGCATTCAGGCCATGGAGATGGCGTTTCGCATGCAGTTTGCCGTTCCGGAAGCTTTCGACACAACTCAGGAATCAAAACAGACACTGGAAATGTACGGCGATTCCGAATATGCCAAAGGTTGTCTGTTGTCTCGCCGCCTCATTGAGCGCGGAGTTCGAGTTGTCCAGTTATCGCATTCGATTGACGGCTACGATATCGCGTGGGACACCGGGCACAACGACATCGTGAACGGACACCGCCGCCTGGCTGAAGCATGTGATCAGGGCATCGCCGCCTTAATCAAGGATTTGAAGCAGCGCGGATTGTTCGAAGAGACGTTGGTGATCTGGGGGGGCGAATTCGGCCGAGCGCCAACTTCTGAAGGGCAGAAAGGTCGGGATCACGATCATTACGGCTTTACCGTCTGGATGGCTGGCGGAGGAGTGAAGGGCGGTTATTCGCACGGAGCAACCGACGAATTCGGCCTGTCCGCGATTGAAGACCGAGTGCATGTGCATGACCTACACGCCACGATTCTGCATCTAATGGGACTCGATCACGAACGACTCACCTATCGCTACAGCGGGCGTGATTTCCGCTTAACCGATGTTCACGGGAAAGTTGTCGACGCTGTCATCAGCTAAGCTTGTAAGCACTCCGAAAGCTAAACGGGAAAAGCCCGGCGTTTGTCTAAACGCCGGGCTTCTCACATTACAAAATCGTCAAATCCAGCTTCGCGAACCCAGTGGCTATTCGGCGGCCAAAACCATAATTTCGACTTTGCGAAATTCGCAGGGATGGCTTTCAGACTGCAAAGATATCGTTCCGCCGTTTAGAGCCAGTTTACCATCTTTGATCAGTTTTTGAGCACTCTTATCGCGTTGGTCCAACTGAGGGTCGTTGTATTCGAGAACAACTTCTCCTTCCAGAATGTGTTTAATGACTTTGTTGCCACGCACTTCAATTTCCGCTGTCACCCACTCGCCCAGAGGGTAAGTCCTGGATTTTGATTTAATGCAGTGCTGCTGCTTCAAATCACCATCCATCACGACATTCGTGCCTGGAGTACACAAATTAGATGTGGTTCGAGGATCCTTCCCATTGCCAGCAAGCAGTTGCACTTCGATGGAAACGGGGAAGTCCTGATCCTTATCCATGGTTTCCGGCTTCTGACCGTGAACCATCACGCCGCTATTTCGAATTGCCCAGCCGGGGCCACCCTTACACTGTTCACCAACAAATCGGTACTCAACTTTGAATCGATAGTTTGAAAATTCAGTCTTGTAAAACAGATGCCCGAACCGTTCGCCAAATTCTTCGTACTGGTCGTACCGAACCTTCAGCATGCCGTCTTCAACGCGAAACGTATTTCCGTAGTTATCGCCGAAATCTGAATAGCGAATCTTTGGCGTCCAGCCAGTCATGTCCTTGCCATTGAACAACGACACCCATTCGCCCGTTTTAAATTCCTTGCCTTCAGCCTGCCCTGTGCTGGCAGCAAACAGTAAGGCTGTCATCGCAAATAATCGAAATGTCATCGTAAGTACCCAATCGTTTAAACGTAAATTTCCGGCTGCCTGCCGAAACACTACTGACCAATTTCCTACTGACCAATGCAGTACAAATACCCGAAGGTGCGAAGATAAAGCCGTCCCTGAGCGGCACTCGGAGAAGCTCTCATGCCATCTGCGATGTGGTTCTTCGATACAACTTCAAATTCGTCAGCCGCTTTGATCACCGTGACATCACCCTCTTCGCTGCAAAAATAGATCATGCCGTTGGCCGTGATGGGCGATGCCACATGAGTTCCGCCGACGCGATCCTTCCAGATTTCTTCGCCAGTATCGGCATTAACGCAGTTCGCGACACCCGTATCGGTAATCATGTAAATTCGATTACTAATCAACAACGGCGCGGCCAGTCGCGAGTTCCCTTTGTCACGATTCCATTTCACATGCGATTCTGAGACATCACCTTTTGTTGTGTCGTTCAGTTCGACGGCTATCAGATTTGCCCCACGCGAACCGGTATTCAAAATCGCAAAATTCTTATAGAAGCTCGGTGGAGCTGCCGCGTTAAAATCGTCATGGCGAATTCCCCAGATTTCTTCGCCAGTCAAAGCGTCGTAGGCAAAACCAGCTCGGGACCCCACAGACACAACCTGAGTTCGGCCGTTGACTTCGACCAGGGCTGGAGTGCTGTAGGCCTTTCGCAAATCGCCCTCTCGTTTGGGTTCACCGTTTTCGTCAAGATCGCCGTAGTCTGTGGAACGATTGGTTCGCCAAACGGTTTTGCCGGTATGCTTGTCCAGTGCAGTCAAAAACTGCGCATCAACACCATCAAAGGTAAGGATCAATAGGTCCTGAAAAATGATAGGCGAAGAACCCGGTCCACGAAAATGACGGCAATTGATGTCTCGACGCTGCCAAACTACTTCAGCGGTTTCTGGATTCAATCGAGCCGTACCATAAGAACCGAAATGCACGTAAACCGCGGCATCTTCCAATGCACACGATGGTGATGCATATGTGTTGATGTTGTTGTTAAGCGATTCCGGTTCTTCGTTTTCAAACAGCAGATTGTGATGCAATACCTTGCCCGATTCAGCGTCCAGGCAGTAAACGAATTGCTGCCTGCCATCTTCCGTGGCAGACGTCAGCCAGATCTTTTCGCCACCGACAATCGGAGTCGAATGCCCCAAGCCTTCCAACTTCACTCTCCATTTGATGTTCTTGCCAGTCGCTTCATCAAATTCCGTTGGCAACCCAACAGAATCAGCTTCGCCGACGTGTCCATTCATCGTTGGCCCGCCACGAAACGGCCACGAAACATTATCGCCAACAGTGACTGAGAATGGCACCATTGTGAACAGCATCGCAATTTTGGCGACTGTCCTGATTCGAAAAGAGAGCTTTTGCATAAAACGTTGCTGCTGAGGTGGGTTTAAGAAGGCAGGTATTTTCATCTAAAAACTGAATTACAAAACATCATCGGTGACGACCTGAAATCTCGCCGACAGGTGGCCTAATTATCGGACATTACTTCAAGGGAAATCCTGGCAACGCTTTGCCATCGCTAGTGAGCATCTGAAAATGATGAATGCCGTAATTATTGGCGTCGCGATAAGTCCAAACCACGTTTTTATCGCGAGTCACTTCCAACAGCTTGGGAGCCTTCACATCCGCTCGCCCGGCAGCATAGCTGGCGATGACAATGTTGCCGTTGGGCAGAACCTGTGAACCGCAGGGATCCTGCAGCCACGGACCGGGTAAATCTTCATTGGTCAACTGCCAGACAACTTTACCGGCCGCATCGAATTCGACGACGCGATTTCCGTTTGTGCAACAAACCAGAGTACTGCCGTTGCTCTGACGAATGGCGGTAAACGGCCATGAGTGAATTTTACGTTCCGGGTCGCCTTCAACCGTGGTGTCCATCTGGCCAAGAACTTTGCCAGTTTTGTCGTAGCGTTTAACCGCAAAGTCAAGTAGATGTGGAGCCAGATAGGTGCCATCATCAAGCTTGCGAGCCATCCGTGTTTCCATGTGGTGATTATCGCTTTGGCACTGCAACGGAAATTCAACCAAAATCCTGCCGCTGCGATCGACTTCCAGTAGTCTCGGCTGAGGACCGGCTTCCGTTATCACAAACGTGCCATCCTTTGTTGGCTGAGCACTGTTGACTTCGCTTTGAGTACCCGTCCAGATCAACAACTCTTCTCCCGTTGTTCGGTTGATCTCGACAACGGCGCCACCACTGTATTTCTGTCCCTTGTTCAGCGTCAGAACAACGTTGCCATTTTCAAGCACGTAGCCATCTCGGGTTCCGTGTGGGTAACTCCAGATCTGCTTGCCATCGCCGCCCATAATATATGTGTGACTACCGGTCGCAAGAAATCCGTGCGATACATCTTCTGCCAAACAAGCACTGCAGGCTATTAACAGGAGCAATGTGGAAAGTGAGCGAATCATCAAAACTTTTCCTGGCAGGGTTGGGGAAGTGGTGGGTTTGCGAAGCTGGCTTTCCGAAACTCGATTCAGCTGGTTGAAGATTTCAAAGTGACAACGAAGCTTTCGCGAGCAATTGCTAAGACCGGTGAGGCTCAGCCTGGTGAATAGTCTGATTGAGCGATGGCGGCAATGATACCCTCCCACGTAAAAACAGATGCCTCGACGGCAACCGGAAGGCCGCATTCCCTGGCAGTTTCCGCGGTAACCGGGCTAATCGCAGCGATTTTTGTGCTGATTTCGTTGATCGCAATGCCATGCTGTTCCAGCAGCTTCGCAAATTGTCGAGCAATCGACGGGCTGCTCAGACCAACCCACGTCAACTGGTCATCGCGAATAAGTTGAACAGTTGCGGCGGGAAAAGCGGCGACATCTTCGTTACGATAAACAACGACTTCGTACACCGATGCTCCAGCTTCAGACAGCATTGACGGCAGCACGTCTCGCCCACGGCTTGCTCGAGCCCACAAAACTTTCTTTCCATGCACCAACGGCAGCATGGCTTCGGCCAACGCTTCGGCTCGAAACGAATCAGGCATAATATCAGGGCGCAACGAGAAAGCTTCAATAGCCGCGGCAGTTGAAGTGCCGATCGCCGCAATCTTCAAATGAGCAAGACTGCGAACATCCCGGCCCGTTGTCCAGAGCCGATCAAAGAACGCCGCAACTCCATTGATGCTGGTAAATACCAGCCAATCAAATGTATCCAGTCGTTCAATTGTCTCATCAAGAATCGCCAACTGGCTATCATCGACATCGCTTATTTCGATCAACGGCATGATCACCGGTTGACCCGAAAGCTGCGTGATCTTTTTCGCGATGTCACCACACTGATTTTCAGGTCGAGTGATCCCAATGCTTTGCCCGAACAGCGGACGACGTTCGAACCACGAAGTGGATTTTCGCAAACTGACACATTCGCCCACAACAATCAGCGATGGCGGCTTCAGTCCGGCTGTGTCCACAACGTCGGGAAGTTCGGCAAGTGTCGACGTCACCGTTTGCTGAGTCGGCAATGAGGCTCGGCAAATGACAGCGGCAGGCGTTGTGGACGCCTTGCCAGCAAGAATCAGCTGTTCGCAGATGATACGAATGCGACCGAGTCCCATATAAAAGACCAGAGTGCCAGGAAACTTGGCCAGCGCGGCATAATCCAGGCGGCTGGATTGTCGAGAAGGATCTTCATGCCCCGTAACAAAGGCGACCGCTGAAGCAACATCGCGATGCGTAAATGAAAAACCAGCGTATTCGCCAGCCGCCGTTGCGGCTGTGATTCCAGGAACTACTTCGAAGGGTATGCCGGCGGCTTCCAGCGCCGCCACTTCTTCGCTGCCGCGTCCAAAAACATATGGATCGCCACCTTTCAGCCGTACAACCTGCTTGCCCTGTAGCGCAGCATCAATCAGTCGGTTATTGATTTCCTGCTGAGGAACAATGCGATCGACGCCATCGCGAGTACGGGCCGTTCGTTCGCAGACACCTTTTGTAATTTGGAGTAGCAGCGGATTGGCGAGTCCGTCATACAGCACCAGATCGGCGGCAGCCAGTACGTCTCGCCCCCGTACTGTCAACAGGCCCGGATCACCAGGGCCAGCGCCAACCAAAAACACCTTTCCTATTGTCACGTGTGATCGTTCCTGTAGCGAGGCAAGGGCACATTGATAAGATGCCCGTTCTTTCCCTGTCCGGTTTGTAGAGAAACTGCGACACGCTTCATAGAATGCGGTTGCTCGTCAATTTAGGGCTACCGCCCACAATAACGCCAAATCGCTCTGTGATCAGCGGACGAGGCATGATTATACACCCTTCTCGCGGAGTTTCTTTGTATGGCCACTGACACCTCTCTGGCATTCCAGCTTCTTCACGAACTGCTGCAGCAGATGGCTGAGGCAGACAACATGCTGGCCCATGGCCCTCGCCGAACGGCAGTTGCAGAGAAGAAAATTGTCGAAGCCGAGCAAGCCTGTGTCGCACAAAAAGAACAGATTCAGTCGCTAAAGCGTTCTACCGATGAAGCTTCGTTGAATATGAAGTCTCGTGAAGCAACTGTCGCCAAACACAGATCGCGACTGAATGAAGCCAGTTCCAACAAAGAATATTCCATCATTCAGGGCCAGATAAACGCAGAGACTCTGGTTTGTGCTGAATTGGAAGACCAAGTGCTGGCCATGCTGGCTGATGTCGACGACGCTGAAGCCGTGCTTAAGGAAAGGGACAAGGAATTATCCGGCTTAAAGCAACGACTGGCTGAAATATCAGCCGAAGTTCAAGCTCGGAAACCCGGCCTGAATGCTGACGTTGCACGGCTGAACTCGGAAATCGCGGCCGCAGAAAAAGTTATTCCGCGGGGCGAGCCGCTTGGAGCTTACAAACGTCTCAAGGCATCTGAAGGAGCTTCCGCATTAGCACGCGTCGAAGACACTTACTGCATGGAATGCAATACTGGCGCAATACCTCAGGACATCGTACGGCTTAACATGGGCGAATTCGTTCAATGTCGAGCGTGCGGTCGCATTCTGTACACGGTTGCAGCAATCGACGACTAAGACGGCCCGCTCCAGCCGTATTGGCCGAGTGACATGACAAGAAAGACGATTCCAATGATGACTGCCGCTAACGAGACAAACATCAGGCCGTCATAGATTGTTGGATCAGAGTTTTGTTGTGACATTGTCGCCTCGCTGAACGTTGCCGTTACGCGTCTTTTCTTCAACCATGCAGATCGCGGTGTCAGGATAAACCTTCACAACGCGAGCCTGGCAAATGTAGTCATCTTTGCGATAAACCGTCAGGACCATGTCCTTATAGATTTTGTCATCGCTACCAATTGTTATTTGAATAAGTTCCTGTGTCCGTGCCTGGTTGCGAGTTGTCCCATCGACAAACCCATCAACCTTTTCGATTTCGGCAGGGATGATCCCGACCAACTGCTGCCCTGGATCGATTTCATTAAGCCTCAACAGGTCATTTAGGTGACCAATTTTCCCAAGGTACTGCTCTTCCATTTCGACAGCAGAAGCCAACTTGCCATTACTATCCAGCAGCTGATCTTCTGTATTCTGAATCTCTTTGATTAGATCAGTGATACGTTTTCGAAGACTTTCACGTTCTTTGACCACGGCGGTTGTTTCGACAACGCGAGCGGCCGCTTCGGCAGTCGCAATTTCTCCGTCGGCTAAGGCTTTATCACGCTCCTGCGACGCCGCTGCCAGTAATTGCTGGTTTGTTTGAGCCTGCGTGACGGCCTTTTCAAGCTGAGCACGTACGGCGTCGCGGTCAGTGCGAGCCGCATCAAGGTCTGCATTAAGCTGCTTGGTTTCGCGGTCTCGGGCGGTATTTGCGTCTTCCACCTGTTTGTTCGCACCATCGAGCTGACTTTGCAGCGCAACGGCTTTATTCCGCCAAGCACCCTGGAAAGTGTAGACCGCTCCCGCAAAGCACATAAACAGAATGCTGAATACGAGCTGCATGACAATCAACATTTTGCCGACGACGTTATTCATCGAGCACTCTCCGAATCTTTGTCCGAATGTTCAGTTCTGGTCATTGTCCCAACTGCGAATTCAAGAGGTTGAGGCGAATATCCAGATCCTGGTTTTCCAGCTGGAGACGCAACAACCGATCCGTCAGAACACGAATATTTTCCTGCAAACCGAAACGATTGTTTCTTAGTTCAACCAGCTCGCTTTGAAGACGCGTTACGTCCTCGCGACGCTTACCGGTTTCAACTCGAACCCCCATCGTTTCGACAGATAGCCTTTGTAGTTCCTGAGACTGCTGCGACAGTAGAGCGTCTGCGGCATTAACATACTGCGTCAGTTCGGCAATACGCTTTTCTATTGCGGCAATGTCAAGCTGCTGATCTGTTCTAACCTGAGTCACCTGCTCTCGCAACTTTTGCGTCAGGGCGTTCATCTCAGTTGTTTCAGCCGTTAACCGACTGGTTTTTTGTTTGAAAGCGTATAAGACGGCTTCGTAGGCGTTCTGAAACAGCTTTGAGTTTTTATCCTGCCCTATATTGGGAGTGACTGTCCAGGTATCCTCTTCGCCAAGCGTAACGTCGAACTTGAAGTCCGAAAGCACAGGCTCAGTCATTTCAGCAGCCGGATTAGGCCGTCCAAAATAAGCGGAAACGGATAGTCCCATAAACGCAACGGCACTGATCGCGAGTAGGACGGTTGCGATTTTTGGGAAGGAGGTCTGCATTAGGCAAGCTGTAGTTGAAGCGACCTGTCGACCGCTCAAAGTTTCTCTAAATCCCGGAAATACTGACTACGTTATACGGATGGATAGAAAAAGGAGTCAAACACAAAGTCCGCCACCATGAGGTTTTGGGCAATCTGGTGATGGTTTGTTCGACCTTCTTCAGACACGTCCTCGCATCTTGATATCGGTCAGCAGACGTAACAACTGAGTAATTGATAGATCAAATGGTCAAGTCTACCTGACCCGCGAAACACGAACAGGCCGCAAATTCGTCAGAAAACGTATTCACAGCAGGCAAATTCACTCGATATGTCGAAAATGGGCGGGGCCGCGCATCCTGAATTCAATAAGTTTTGCTGTTATTCGGCGGCGTAAATTGGTCGAATGCCCTCTGGCGAGTTCTTGATCCTTAAGTAAATACGCATGCAGTCACTGAAATAAAGAGACCACTGAATGAGTGGATCAGCCACCATAACGAAGAAGAAATCGCCTGTCGAAATTCGCCAATGGCCAGGCCGTCCGTATCCACTTGGGGCTTCATGGGACGGGAACGGCGTAAATTTCGCTGTTTTCTCTGAACATGCGACATCCATTGATTTGTGCCTGTTTGATGCAGTCACTGATCGTGTTGAGAGCCATTGTATCCCGCTGCTGGAACAAACTCATCTTGCCTGGCACGGGTACTTCCCCGACCTGAAACCCGACCAACTATACGGCATCCGAGTTCATGGTCCCTTCGATCCCCATAATGGACATCGGTTTAACGCCAACAAAATTTTGCTGGACCCTTATACTCGAGGCATCGGTCGCGGAATTTCCTGGGCGGACTCGATGTTTGGTTTTGAAGTCGGCAAAGACGACGCATCTTTTGATACTCGCGACAACGCGGCACACGCGCCTCTTAGTGTAGTCGTGGATAGCTCGTTCGACTGGGGCACTGACCAGTACCCTCGAACACCCTGGCACAAAACCCTGATTTACGAAGCTCACGTAAAAGGATTTACAAAGTTGCACCCCGGTGTTCCGGAAGCACTTCAGGGCACCTATGCTGGCATGGCGTCATCAGCGGCAATCGATCATCTGCTAAAACTTGGTGTCACGGCCGTTGAACTCATGCCCGTTCATCACCATGTCGACGACCGACATCTGGTGGAAAGCGGGCTGGTCAATTATTGGGGCTACAACACGCTGTCTTTTTTTTCCCCTGATTCCAGATACGCAACAGCTACAAAACCTCAGGAAGTTATCAACGAATTCAAGCATATGGTGAAGCAGCTCCATGCTGCCAACATCGAAGTCATTCTGGATGTTGTTTACAACCACACAGGCGAAGGAAACCACTTTGGCCCAACGCTGTCTCTGCGAGGAATAGACAACGCGTCGTATTATCGATTGTCGCCGGAAAACAAACGCTACTACCAGGACTTCACGGGCTGCGGTAACACGCTAAACATGCAGTCACCTCGCGTTCTTCAGTTGATTATGGACAGCTTAAGATACTGGGTTCAGGAAATGCACGTCGACGGCTTTCGCTTCGACCTGTGCAGTGCACTTGCTCGCGAATTACACGATGTCGACAAACTAAGCGCGTTTTTCGACATCATCATGCAGGACCCCGTTTTATCTCAGGCAAAGCTGATCGCCGAACCATGGGACCTTGGCAGCGGCGGATATCAGGTAGGAAACTTCCCGCATCTCTGGTCGGAATGGAATGGTAAGTATCGCGACACAATCAGACGATTCTGGGCCGGCGATGGTGGCGCTGTTAATGAATTCGCCACTCGACTTACTGGAAGCAGCGACCTTTACGAACACAATGGCAGACGACCGCATGCCAGCGTGAACTTTGTCACCGCCCATGACGGATTCTGCCTGAAGGATCTGGTGACCTACCATCAAAAGCTGAACCTGGCTAATCTGGAAGATAATCGTGACGGCGACAGCCACAACAATGGCTGGAACTGCGGCGTGGAAGGAGAGACATCTGATCCCGAAATCAATCGTCTGAGAATGCAACAGAGACGAAATCTGTTTGCCACTCTGCTGATATCTCAGGGTGTTCCGATGATCCGCGGCGGAGACGAACTGAGCCACACTCAGAATGGCAACAACAACGCGTATTGCCAGGACAACGAACTCAGCTGGCTGCACTGGGATCTGAACGAGGAAGAAGAGTCGTTTCTTGAGTTCTGTCGGAAGATGATCCAGCTCTGGCACGACCAACCGGTTCTGAAACGACGCAACTTTTTTCAGGGGCGGCGCATTCGCGGGGCGGGAGTAAAAGACATCGCGTGGCTATCCGCGAAAGGCACGGAACTGGCCGATAACGAATGGAATTCCGGCTCCGTCAATTCCATCGGCGTTCGCTTTAATGGTGAATCCATAGACGAGTTGGACGAATACGGTCGACGCATCAGCGGAGATTCGCTGCTGCTGTTACTAAGCAACCAACCAGCAGCAGTTTCCTTCGCACTTCCTCGCCACAAACCATCAGAACGATGGGTTCCCGTCGTCGACACAAGCAAATCAGAAGTGGACGAAACTGTTTATTCGAGTGACGAAACGTACAACCTGGCCGGAAGAAGTCTTGCCGTTTTTGTTCTAAAAAGCGGATGGCCCGATACGATGAGTTTTTTCCACGCAGCACATGGCAAGCCCCTGAAGATTCACAACAGTACCGCTGACAGTAACGCTGATTGAAAGTTTACTTCGGTTGGCCGTTTCCTGTTAATCCAGTACCACTCCCAATACGTTATTGGCGTGGCTCAGCTCGCAGTTTTGATTAGAACCCGGAACTTCGCGGCATCCAGCGATGATGTTTAGACAGAATCACGTCAACAACAAATCGCTGGCTCAGCCTTTGGGGGAATTCGACGCACCATGTCTCGCCTTCACTCATCCTGTCGAAGGCTGCTGCCGTATATCGTGATCATAGCAGCGGCAGTATGGGCCGTTTACCCGATCATCGGACAAATCAGTTCGTGTTTGCCAATCCGCACTAACCAGCTAACAACTGTTCCATTGTTTAACGCATGGACCATTTGGTGGAACGCAGACAGGCTGACTCATGGTTATCACGGCTATTGGCAGGCACCGATCTTCTTTCCGGCCGACTCTACGTTCGCTTTTTCCGAACCTCAGCCAGCGACCGTTCTTGTAGCGCCTGTTTATTGGCTGACCGGCTCGCCTGCCGCCGCCTACAACGTCTATTTGATTTTGTCGTTGTGCCTGAATGGGGTTTTCACTTTCGCTGTGTTGCGGAATCAAGGATGTCGCCGGGTTTTATCGACAATCGGCGCCGTGATGATGGCGTGGCTGCCGCTCGGACTGGACCAACTGGAAGTCATTCAACTGGTTCCCATCTGGCCAATGCTGTGGATCTGGGATGTCGTCCGAAGACACGGAAGCCACCCCACAACTTTCACAGCCATTGAATCGGCGTTGGCCTATACGGTTTGCTTTTACACATGCATCCACCACACCCTGTTCCTTTCCGTCATTTTGACAGCAACCAGTTGGATCCTGTTTTCCGCATATCGCACGAAACAGTTCTGGATCACTTCGCTGTTTGCGCTGGGGCTTGCGATGGTGCTTGTCGGGATCGTGTTCTTGCCGATTAGACAAATGCTTCATGGGGATTCATTTGAACGATCAAAGGAACTGGTTGCCCATCAATCGGCGACACCACGTGATCTGTTCAGTCTGCCCCAAAATGCAATTCTCTTCGGAGCGAAACAACAGGGCTTCCACCTATCAGCAGGCTGAATCAAGACAGCACTGGCTGCTGTTGGAGTTGCCATGGCAGTTTGCCGACGGCGTCGGCGACGATGGGGAATGTTCATGCTGCTGACAGCGGTCTTCTCGGGATTGCTCGCTATGGGTCCGCATTTAAAACTGGGTACGTGGCAGCCGTGGTGGACGCTTTCGGAAATGTGCCCGGGCATGGAGCAGGTGCGCAACGTTTTTCGTTTCGCCTATTTAACTCAGATGGCCGTCATTCTGCTCGCCATTTCTGGCCTGTCGGAATTGAAGGTGTGGTTAACCGCTGTCACAAAAAAGAAGTCGACAGTGACGTTATGCCTCGTGATCGTTGGCCTTCTGGCGGTAGCTGAAATTCCCGCGGCGAAACCGTTGCTGGCCGGAGTTCCAATCCTTGAACGAAATCGCAACTGGACCGATTTCATCAAAAACAACACGCCAGCTGGCAAAGGCATCGTGTGCCTGCCGTTTTCCGCCGGCGTTAGAGCAGCCGATTTTGATTCGACAACGCGCTGGATGTACTACGGCACGCTACATGGGATTCCCATGGTCAACGGTTACTCTGGTTTTTTCCCCGAACATTACATGCGACTCAGACAGAACATCACAGACAATGGCTTGAACGACAGCATTCTGACGGAACTTGCAGAGACAAATATTAAGTTCATCGTCGCTCGAAAAAGCTACAAGATGCCCAACAACATGCAGAGGCTGAAGCTTGTCTACCAGGATTCAATTGGCATCGACGTGCACGAACTCAGCGACCGGAAATAGACACAGCGCATAGAATGTTTGGTGATCGCTATTCCGACGATTGATTTGGAGACCTGATGCTCTCAGCTTCCATCCGGATTTTCATACCCTGAACGCCAATATCAAGAATATTGGCTGCTGGCGAATCCATCGAGATATATCGGATTCCATATTGCGAAGGAATTGACTGACTGAACAGTTCGTCGCCGCTAACCTTGGCAATACTTCGAAAGACATTTTTGCTGACTGGGGCATTACCGCCGACTGGATTGCTCATAGAATCACTCACAAGCACAAGAACGCCCAGTTCGGGCTGGTCGGTTGATGCGAGCAAAGACACGTCGTTGTAAATCCACCAGCGAACTGTCCCCGTGGCGCGATTAACCGCCCGCAACCCGCCTTCAAACCGCGTCATCTGACGACCAAACGGCTGACTGTTGGACGAATGGTTACTGCCACGATTTGAAACGTAATAGTTCAGTGCATCGGCGGTAACCTGCAATCGAGCTGGATCCCATAGTGGCAGATCGGGTGGGCCATTCTGTTCTTCAGACCCGCTGTTTGGTTCGTCGGGACTATCTTTACCATCAATCCGATAACAGCACTCCTCGATCGATCCACTCAGCAAGTCCACCACCAAGAATTTCTGATTATCGTTAATTCCAATCAAGGTACGATCGTCCAGAAAGTGAAACTGTTTCATATCATCAAGGCTGACTTCCTTCTCCGTTTTTTGCGTGAGAGGATTAATCCAGGTGAGCCTGTGAGGACTGCCACCTACAGATCGGCTCCAACACACAAGCCGTGATGCAACATTGCGAATCGCCGAGTCTGCAAGTTTGTCGGCACCGGCAATAGAAACAGGTTCGCCATCGCGTCTGTCAAAACACATTACTTGTGAAGTGGAAGGCGAACGCACAATCACAACATCGTCTGTGGCGATCACATGGCATTGGCTATCCGGCAGGTCTGCTGACCATGAAGTCATTCCAGAAAACAAATCGATGACTTCCATTTGAAGTCCGTGCGTCACACACAACCATCGAGATCCCGAACCAACAATCCGACATAAGCTGACTGCCTGCCAGGAAGGAAGTTGATTTCGTCCCGCTACAAACGACGAGAAACTATTGTGCTGCGTGATGGATGCTGCTCCCCCCGATTCCGAAGCAATTGGTTTCGTCCAAAGTACTTTTCCATCCAGAACGGAAATTGCGGAAATCGAACTGTAAGTCTTCAGCACCAGAATTGACCCGACTCGCTGCAGGATATCAGTTCGGTTCGAGTATGTTCCGGTGACTTCGATGTTGCTGGGTATTGACCACTGTTCATTTGGAAACGAAACGCTTTCCGCCAGAATACGACCGTAGTCGCCATGAACGGCCGACCAACGATAGTGACGCATGAAAGGATCATCTAATTCTGCTGCAGCGAACATCCCCGAATTACGATTTGACGATGAAAGTCGGGTAATCGGAACGGCACGATAAGGCTGTTTTTTCCAATCAGCAAACTGTTTTTCCTGATTCTCACGCAGGTCGTCATTCACAGACTCAAAGGCTGACATATCGCCTAAACCGAATGAGCGGGACGGCATCGACGCAATCACGGCTTCAGGCAATTCCGTACTGATTGCGGCAAGAAGTCGTCGTAAAGCCTTGTTCGAAGCAGCATAAGTGGAACTTGCGGAAAGCACCTTCTGAAATTGCGTTGCCAGAAGCGGCGTTTCCGGCTGTACATCACTCAGCCCATCAGCCCTGGCTTTTAACTGCAGGTCCAGACTATGTCGCAACAAGTGCCACGCGGCTTCGATAGAATCAGCTTCGCGGATCCTTTGATGAAGTATCGGTCGCAGAGCAGGGTGATGAATACTTAGCAGCACCAAATCAGGCAGATGGCCGATGCCTTCTGAAAGCTCAGCAGTCAGCGCGACTTCGTCGAGGCAATCATCCAACCGCGACGCGCACCAAGTCACCAGTGGTAACGAAGCCGAAGTTTGCGAACCAGCCTTCAATTCGGACTTCGATAATTCATCATCGCTCAAATCCCGAGTGTTATTAAACACATGCGGAACGGGCATCGAAAGCACAGAAGAACTCAACCCAAGAATCTTCACCAGCTGTACAGCTGCCGTCTCAAATCGTTTCTCACTAAGCGATACAGAGGCTTCGCAGACCTGAACTTTAACTTTCTGGTCACTATTCATTGGACTCTTCAGTAGCTCCTGAAGGTAGCGTTCGGGATCTGCCTCCGCCAGTTGCAGTCGACACTGAAAAACAATCGATTCTGCTTCCCTACGAGCGGCATCGGTTTCGTCAACAGATGCTGCTAACTCAAGGGCAGCCAGCCATTTTCCGGCAGCCATCAAACCCGATGCCACTTCCACAGGATCCTCGGGCATGATATCTGGCCGGCGCGATGAAAGTCGCGTCATGCGATCAGGAGCCACATAGACAATATCGCCCTGAAGATCTTCCGGCGCAATTAACCCACCCCAACCATGCTTGGGCAGCACGGTGTCAACAGATGTGACAAAGTCACCAGAATCCAGATCGATCATAGCGATGGCCCCGGTGCTCATCGGGGCCAACAGTTGAGAACCGCGTCGGACGCCCTGTCCAGTGACAGTGCCTTCTGCAGATGTGAGCTCATGTGTCCAAACAATTTCTCCGGATTTCGTTTCGATGCAACTTAACCGACTAATGGTTCCAACGACGATGTTCTGCGCGTCGGCATGCGCCACCACAGCTCCGGGTTCTACGGCAATCCGGCGAATCAGCCGCCCACTATTTATGTCCACCATCACGATATCATGAGATTCATGGGCCATCGCAACCAGCATATCACCCAGAACAATCAGCCGAGAAACCGACCAACGATCACTAAGTGACGACGGGCGGGTAAAGACAACGGGCTGGCCTCGCCCCACGGAAACCGCATTTTTATTGTTACTTTCCGTTTGAATGGCTGTGGCGTGGATGACGGAATGACTAAGTTCGTCAACGCAAACCAGCCAGCCCGCTGTGGTCAGACACCAAATCAGGCCTCCGGCACGCGTAGGTTTGGCACCCCACAAACGTCGTACAACGTCTTTTTCAATTGACTGTTCAGGGTAAGCCAGGGCTGTCGTCCAGCGAAGTTCACCCGTGCTGGCAGAGACACTACCTAGACGAATTTCATTGTTCCATTCGAAGACACAGAAAATTTCGTGGCCAGCGGTTTCAGGGGGACCGGCAATCCAACAATCAGAAGATGTCGTTCCCAAATGTTCCTCGATGGTGGCCTGCCCGAGACTCCAGATACGAGAACCAGAGTCCTTTCGAATGGCTACCAGCTTATTACCCACAAATCCACTGGAAGCTGGAACCCGAAAGCCACGGCCGAGCAACGAAGACGTCTGATATTTTCCGTCCGTAACAACGGCATAAATACTGTTCGAATCGCCCTCCAGCCTGCCCAACAGATTGTCACGACAAAACGTGTTAGCAAGTGGGCTTTGTTCCATTCGAGCAAAACTGGCGGATGTCAGCTGTTCTCCAGACGGTTCACCGAAGACACTTGAGTTTGTTCGACCAGACGATATCACAGCATCCAGAGCAAGCCCCATTGGATATTCCCACCGGGTGCTACCTGTAGCCAGATCAACAGACGCCAAACCACGCAATGTTCGGCGGTATGCCGTCTGCCCATCACACACTGCCTTCCATGCGTTTTGGGGAACGACCTTCGCCCGGGCCGCCGCTGTCTGAAAGACATCAATTTGCCTGCGCAATTTGGTAGACGCGGCCAGACGTGACTGCCAGACAAGATGCTGAGGTGCCTGCGCGGGCAACTGCTCTGTCACAGATTCCAACTGAACGCCGCCATTATCCAGACTGTCGAGAATTTGAATCGCCTCGACGCGATAGGCTGCCGTCATTCTTTTGTGCAGCATTGGCTGCAACCAGCTTTTTGCAGCCAACGTGTTACCGCGATTGAGGTGTAGTCTCGCCAACACAAAGTGGGCTTTTATTGAGGCGGCTGTTCCCGCGTACTCACAAATTAGGCGGGGCAGGGAGGCGGCGGACCCAATCGCCACAGCTGAGCTCAACGATTTTTCGGCGGCGGCACCTGCAGTTCGAATCACGGATTCCCGAACAGCTTCAGGAAGCTCAAATGCCGCGGCAAACAGCGCTTGGTATAGAGGGACATAAATTCCGGGCTCAGCCCGCGAAGGAACCAGTGAAAACGGATCTGCTGTTCGCAAACGCAGGAATTCGTCCGAAGCCCCGGCATCATCTCCTGCGCGCAGCAGCCTATGTAAAGACTGCAAAGTTACAATAACCTTGCGATCCGTCGCCAGTCTCTGAACGACATCCCATTTGCCGTCGTCCGCGGCCGCTACTGGTTCGTCTGGTGACGCGACTTGAGGGAAACCTGCAAAAAGCGCCATCGACAGGGAACAAGTAGAAAAAATAAGCCTTCCCAAGCGCCTCATTTCCAAAATAGCGGCTGCCTTTCCCTGAAGAAATGATCGGAACCGTCCGAGAGTGTTTAGCATTTCAGACCGATCTTTCCGCGGAATATGGAACACGGGGCAGGGGATCTTCCGATGATTGAGGAATATTTTACGCGGGAACCGCCTTCTATTCCACGATAGGACGCGAAGTCGGGGGATTCCTAAGGCTCCAGCATAGCGAAAGCCGACGATCCGGACAGGAAACGACAGTGTTCTTGAGGAATCGCAGCATTAGTGTTGAAGAGCTGGTTTCTGCCAGGTATCCTCCGCAGTTTACGCTTTCGCTCGTCCGGCTGAAAATCCGCACTGTTGCAGCTGATGACGAGGCTCTACGGAGCCGAAAACAGAGCTTTATTGGCGAAACTCAGTTTTAACGCGGATTGCTGTCGCTGGATTACCCAGAAACGGCTGTAATCCCGCGACTTATCAGTTTTTGACGTTTTAACGATATAGGAATCAAAGACATGGCGGAAGACTTTCGTCTGTCAGCAGAATCTCGTGAAATACTCGGTTCTGCGGGTAGTAAAAGACTTCGTAAAAAAGGCCTCGTTCCGGCGAACCTTTACGGATTCAAAAAAGATTCAGTAAACCTCACTGTAACCACAGACGCTGTTGAAAAGTTGGTTGCCGGAGGGTCCCGCGTGGTCGACGTGGAACTCAATGGCGCTGTCGAGAAAGCAGTCGTCCAGGAACTTCAGTGGGATATTTTTAGTACTTATGTCAAACATGTGGACCTCAAACGCGTCGATCCGGACGCTGTAGCCACGGTTGACGTACCACTGGAACTACGGGGCGAGCCGGTAGGTCTCAAAGATGGCGGACAAATTCGTCAGCACATCAAGAAGGTCACCGTGACCTGTCCTGAATTCCGAGTACCTAAATCGATTGTTGTGCGAGTTGGCCCATTGAAAATTGGGGATTCGATCAAAGTCAGCAGCCTGAAGGCTCCGGAAACAGTCAAGATTGACACGGATCCAGAAACATTAGTTGTTGAATTGTTTGATCCAAAGAAAGTTGCTGCGGCAACTGTCAGTGAATGAATTGACTGTGTAGTTCGGACTTCCTTGCCATGAAATTTGTAGTTGGCCTTGGAAATCCGGGCGTGCAGTACGCAGGGACTCGACACAACGTTGGATTTGACGTTGTAAGGGAGCTTGCGAAACGTTTTGGCGCTGATAAGGCACAAAGCAAATTCCAGGCAGAATTTCAACCAGTTCTGGTTCGGGGTGAGAAAGTGCTGTTAATTGCACCTCTTACCTATATGAATCGGAGTGGTGAATCTGTTTGGCAGTTTGTGAAGTTTTATCAGCCCGAGATGGCCGAAATTGTGGTCGTCTGCGACGACATGAATTTGCCCGCCGGACGACTTCGATGGAAACCATCCGGGTCTGCCGGGGGTCAGAAAGGGCTGAATGACATTATTCAGCGGCTCGGGCACGGCGATTTCCCAAGGCTCAGACTTGGAATTGATCGTCCGCCAGGGAAGATGGATGTAACGTCCTGGGTTCTCGGAAAATTCCGAGCAACCGAAAAGGACCCGATTGAGTTGGCCGTAATTCGTGCGGCTGATTCTGTTGAACACTGGGTTTCCGAAGGAATCGAACCCACGATGAACAAATACAATCGGCAATCTGACGAAGCATGACTGCTTTTTGATTTGTAAGTTGAGAATAGATTCCGGACGATCAGGTGATCACTTATCACCGAGTATCACCAAATAAAACGTATCCTTGGGAGTAATTTCTGGTGTCAGTCGCAGAAGCAAAAATCGTAAACGAACATCTCTACGAAGGTATGTTCCTTGTTGGCAGCTCTCAGTTCGCGAACGATCAGGAAGGAACGACGGCTGCTATTCTGTCGATCCTTGAAAAGGCAGGCGCTACAATTGTCGCTCACCGTCCTTGGCAGGACGGCAAACTTGCCTACGAAATCAGCGGACATCGCAAAGGACTTCATTATGTGGTCTGCTTCCGCATGCCAAGCAGCGGGATGGACATTGTCGTACGTCAGTGCCACCTGAGCGAAACCATTATTCGTCAACTGGTCATCAAGCACACGCCTGAATTGTTCAATGCGATGGTGGACGCTCTAAATGGCGTAAACAGCGCAGCGGCAGCAGAAAATGAACCTGCTGCTTCTGTCAAAGGCGACGAGTAAAGTAAACCCTACGGGCACACCAGAAAATACGTTCTCGCGCGTTGTCTGTGGGATTGATCTCAGTGCCTGATTCTTTCTCTTGTTTTGGTTTGAAAGGACGCCATGGCGTCGTTCAACAAAGTTATATTGGTCGGAAATCTGACACGTGATCCAGAGGTCCGTTACACTACGGGCGGTACAGCGGTTGCTGAAATTGGTCTGGCAGTGAATCGAAGCTGGACAGATCGAGGCTCTAACGAACGCAAAGAAGAAACGACGTTCATAGACGTGACTTTGTGGGGAAGAACGGCCGAGGTAGCCGGCGAATACCTTTCAAAGGGTCGGCCAGTCCTGATCGAAGGACGACTTCAGCTTGACCAGTGGGAAGATCGCGAGACAGGACAAAAAAGATCGAAACTAAAAGTTGTTGGTGAAACACTGCAGTTGATGGGTGGCAAATCTGACGGACCAAGTGGTGGCGGAGAAGCAAAACCTCAAGTCAACACCAGCACTCCACAGGCTTCGCAAACTCCATCACGTCCTCCGGAGCAAGCGTCTTATGACGATGCCCCGGAAGCTCCATCAGAAGACGAAGTGCCTTTTTAGTGGCTCTGAATTCATTGTAGACATCGCAATCGTTGTCGGTTGCAGAAGATATTGAAGGAACTTAGATCATGGTCCATATGACTCGGCCGCGCGGTGTCGCTGGTTCAACAAACAGTACAGCGGAAATCCTGCTCGTTCACGACATTGAGCATCTTGGCAAACGTGGCGACATCATCAAAGTTAAGCCAGGTTACGCACGCAATTACCTTCTCCCTCACGGACTGGCCACTGTTGCGTCCGACGAGAACAAGAAGATGGTTGAATTACACAAAGAGAAGCTTAAAGCAATTGAATCGAGCCGTATTCGCCAGCTCACAAAGATTGCTGAAGCAGTCAACAAGTACAGTGCCACCATTGAAGCCAATGCCACAGCCGAAAACGCTCTTTACGGGTCTGTTGTGGCCAAGGACATCAGCGATGCCCTGAAGGCAGCTGGTCACCCAATCGAACCGGAACACGTCCGCCTGGATGGTGCCATCAAGGAACTCGGGATGTACACCGTGAAGCTTAAGCTTCACGAAAAAGTGCAGACCGAAGTCAAAGTCTGGGTTGTTCCATCTGCAACAGGCGCATAACCTATTCTGGCAATTTTGATACGCCAGTTCCGGTCGCTTAAACGGCCTTCTCGAAACTCTCATATCCTCAGGCAGTTCATTCTGCCTGAGGATTTTTTCTCGTAGTCTTTCAGACGGATAATCACTCATGGCTGCCGGTTCCAATTGGGACGACGACAACGCCCAGAAAAAATCCGGATTCCAGAAGCCCCGAGGTAAAAAGAAGGCCAATAACACTCCCGATCACTTGCGTCTTCCACCGCAGAATCTCGACGCTGAACGGGGAGTTTTGGGCAGTATCATGCTGCTGAATGAAGCGATCGATGATGTGGGAGAAATCCTTAAGCAGGATTACTTCTATAGCGACGCTCACCAGAAGATTTATCACGCCATCCGCGACTTGTACGAGAACAATGTTCGTGGCATTGATGCAGTGACGCTGGCAAACGAGCTTATGCGGCGTAATGAATTCGAGGATATTGGCGGCGCAGCGTATCTTGCAGAAATTCTAGAAGCAGTGCCCCATGCTGCGCACGTTAAGTATTACTCAAACATTGTCCGCGAAAAATGGATGCAGCGGACTCTGATTTACGCCTGTACAGAAATCCTTGCGGAGAGCTATGACCTAACGACCGACATCGACGACCTGCTGCAAAAAGCCGAGCGGCAGATCTTCAGCATCGTCGAGCAACAGGAGGGCGGTGGCAACATCGCCATAGCCGATATTTTGATGGACGCATTCCATCGTATCGATGAAAGAATGAACACAGAGGGGGATGTATCCGGAACAACGATGGGATTCGTTGACCTGGACGCTCACACCACGGGGCTTCAACCAACAGAACTGATCATCCTTGCAGCTCGCCCTTCCATGGGTAAAACAGCTTTTGTCTGCAACGTCGCCGAGGCGGTTGCACGAGACGGAAAGGGTGTCTTGTTCTTCAGTCTGGAGCAGTCAAATCTGGAGCTGGCTGAACGCCTGTTGTGCATTACGGCCAAAGTGAACGGCCATGATCTTCGATCAGGAAACCTTACGGCAGCGCAGCGCGATCAGTTGATGATGGCGTCCGACGAACTTGCGAGGCTGTCACTGTTTATTGACGACAAACCTGGACGTACCATGGGGCAGATCGCGGCCCTGAGCCGAAGACTACACCGCAAGAGTCCGCTGGGTGTAATTATCATTGACTACCTGCAGCTGATTGAACCGGAAGATAAGTCAGCACCCCGTGAACAACAAATCGCTGGCATCTCGCGACGACTGAAGTTCCTAGCTAAGGAACTGCGGGTACCCGTCATCGCGCTTGCTCAGCTAAACCGCGGTGTGGAACTTCGAGAAGACAAGCGGCCGCGGCTTGCCGACCTGCGAGAAAGTGGATCGATCGAACAGGATGCGGATTTGGTGATGTTTCTGCACCGTCCGGATGCGTACGATCCAGAAGATCGCCCTGGTGAAGCCGAGATCGTCATTGCCAAGCACCGAAGTGGCCCGACCGGTATCATCAGACTGACCTGGCGAAAGGAATTCATGAGATTCGAAGACTATAGCCCTATGGCAGATACGCAATTCGACCACCTGTGAGTCGGCGAACCACTTACTCAAGAAACGGATCAAATCCGTTTTGCAGCGCCTTGATTGCATCTGGAACAGTCACTTTACGGACCTGATCAGGAACCGGGATCGGGTCTTCATCGAACATGCGCGAAACACTTTCCGGCAACGACGACTTGACCTGATCTCGTACAAAACGATCGAGCGATGTTCCAGAATCCTGAATCGCCTGACCAGCCTCGTTCCGAACGCCTGCCGTCGCTCGTTGCATGGCTTCGGCAGCCCGCCCTTCGAGCGTGCTGGTAATGTCTTCGAACATTCCAAAGTCTGTAGGCGAACCGGTCTCAGAAGATGGTGAACCCACCTTCTCCTCGCCAAACAACATGTGCTCGATCAGGTCAGCTTCTTGCGCCGCTGACCTTGAGTCAGCAGGCGAAGAAATGGAAGACGGACCGGCTGCGGCCGGTTTTTGAGTCACATCCAATCCAGAGACGCCAGAACTGAAGATTTCTTCGACGTCCAGATTGGGCCGTTGTGCCAGTGTTGTGCGTTGCGGGGGATTATCCCGAGAGGCCGCTTCAACAGGACTCTGCTTACGGGCATCAAGCGGAAACGGTGTCGAAAACAGATCATCCAAATCGGACGCCGGAGCTTCTCCCGAGTCTTTTCTGATGGGAAGAAAACCCGGGGTACTGAATAACGGATCGCCTTGCTGTGTATCCGACGACGGCTGATTCAGAAAACCGCGGAGTTGATCAATTTGACTTCCTGAAGATACGGACTCCATCAAACCTTCAGCCACTGAACCGGCAACAAGATCTGTCGAACCGTTGGCTACCAATGCGCGAGCAAGTTCAGGACGATCTGCCCACTTTGCAGCATCCCAATTACGGATATCGGCAAACGCAAGTCCGATTGAATGCTGCGGCGTGCGTGGCACCACTCTGAAACCCTGATGCGTCTGCACGACGTGATATTGCAACGCCACAAACGCTGCGCCCGCACCTGCCAGCACTCCAAAAAGAAACTGTTTGAACTTACCCATGGCAGGAACCCTGAAGGTCGGAATCTTCGGCGAGGAGGGAGTGACCGTGGTTATCGGTCAACTCTTAAAACCTATCACGCAGTCGTGAATAACATGAGGTCCTTTTGGAAACCGTTCGCTGTTTTGAGGCCCGTCGTCACGCTGACCCCCAACCTGTTTAGCTGTTCCGGAATGTCTCCGTCATCCTCGCAGTCCAAAAAACTGACATGACCGCGACGGCCCAATTCCTTGTCTTTAAAACATGCCAGAACGCAAAGCCTTATCCTCAAGCCTGTTACAGCCAATTCCGCAAAATCAGCAAATCCGGACCTTCTACTGTTGCCCAGCCGTTGCAGCAGTCGTAACCTGATGTTGTGGGTTTGTTGCCCAATTTGTTCTTTGAAAACTGGTTGAAAGTGGAATGTCTGCCCAGTACTGTGTAGCCAAGGCGATTTGCTGCATTTAAGGCGAGACTATGTTCATCACAGGTGAAGTCAAACGAACCATCGATGATCGGTTTCGCCTGACGTTGCCTCAGGATTTCGCGGAAGCGATTGCAGATGAGCAGGGAAACGTCATCGTTGCCAAAGAACGAACCGGGTGTCTTAGTATTTGGCGGTCTGATGAATGGCAGAAGCGACTGGATAGCGGTGTCGACCTTCTGCGGAAAAAGATGGATTCAGGGCGCATGGAAGGCCGGTGGGGCGACGTGCAACGGCTTGGCCGATTACTGTCGACTCGACATCAGCAGGTCACATTGGCAAATCGCTCAAGGTTGTTGATCCCGGATAGTTTCCGTGCATTCCTTGGGTGTGATACTGAAAAGGAAGTTGTAATTGTGGGAGCCGCCGTATGCGTGGAAATCTGGCAACCTGATATGTGGCTGGAAGTTCTAAAAGCAGAAATGCCCGACTTTGGCGATCTATTCAAGACGCTAACCGAATGACCTGCGTAGGATTCGACGCGCGCACGGCACGTGCTGCAGCTCACTAGCAATCTAAAAAACAAGAAGGAAAAAACCGAACTCAGACCCAGCTGGCCATGAAAACAACAATGGCAGACACAGATAACACTCCCGATCCGGGATGGATGCAGAACGGATCGAATGAGAGAGGGGCGACACTTACTCACTCAACAACTCTCCGTCGTCAGGCTTTTTTCGCGGACGCTTTTTGAGCTTCCATGGATGGGCACTCGGCAGGGATGCCGCTCTTCTCTCTTCGATCCACTTTCAACCAGATGCCGATGGCCGCAAACAAGCTGATGCCACTTATTGCATCATCAAGCGTTGTTTCAGGATGGCGGAAAAAGAAATCGCCGCCGTTTCAATCCGCAGGATAGTGCCAGGCAGGCAGATTGGTTTGGCACCCGCCAACGTTGCGAGGCTGACTTCACCTTCTGTGAATCCACCTTCGGGGCCAATCAATAGAACATAATTACCTGATGACTTGACCAGGCCAGCTATCGCTTCTGAGTCTGCTTCGTACGGATGAGCTAGATACATCTGTGTCGATTCCCGCTGATCCGCGAGCAATGTTTCCAGCGTGATGGGCGGTGCGATTTCCATTAGCCATCGCTGGCCGGATTGTTTCGCCGCGCTGATCACGTTTGCCGTCAGTTTATCAAGCTTTGTTTTGCGAGGATCAACGATTGTTCGCGCCGTCTGCAAAGGCAGATAGGAATCCACTCCCAGTTCCGTCAGCTTTTCAATCATCCATTTCAGTCTGTCACCTTTGGGAGGTGACGCAGCAACAGTCAGCAAACCACTTGTCGGCTTAGGCTGGAACGTCCTGTCCAGAATCGCCGCGGTGACCGTGCTGCGGTCAACCGCATTGATGACAGCGCTGGCCCTGTGTCCCGCACCGTCGAACAGGTCTACGTTATCATTGCTTTTGAGGCGCAGGACATGAATTGCGTGGTGGGCTTCAGCATCAGCAAGCGTGACCGCGGGACTGCTGATGTCAGCACAAAAAAAGAGCTCAGGCATATGTTGCACTCACGGAGCGATTGGGCTTAGAACTCGAAGCTTCGGGCTCCGCAAAACTGCGATCTCTTCCTGAAGCCCGACTTCCGTTTGCACTACAACCGCTCCGCCGTCTTCTACAATGTCCAGATTCGTCAATACAACTTTTTCACCAGCGGCCAGACCATCCGATATCACAACAAGCGACTGATATCGGCGGCCAGTTGTGACGCTTTTCCTGCGAACAAGGTTTCTTTCGTCCACAACAAACACCGCTCCATCGATAATTGCCTCGCGAGGAACCAGGACAACATCGCTGAAGACACGTCCCTCTATCTGAGAGTAGACGAATGCTCCGGGCAAAAGTGGTGGGCGTTCTGAATCGTTCTCGACCTCGACATAGACCTGAACAGTTCTTGAAAGCGAATCGGCTTCCGGTGATGCTCTCACCATACGGCCGGACCAACGAGGGGCGGCCGTTTCGTTTTCAGCTAACGATACTTTGGGCTTTTGGCCATCTTCCAGAATACCCTGCAGCTGAAGAAAGTCCTCGAAACCAAGCGATACAGGAATCTCAATTCTTCCGGTATCCGTCAGTCGAACCAATTGCTCGCCAATTCTTACATACTGGCCTTTTTCGACAAAGATCTCGCTGAGAACACCGTCAAACGGGGGATACACTTCTGTGCGTTGGAGGTCGTTTTCTGCTCCTGATTTTTCAGCACGACTGGATGACAAACGCTGCTCAGCAGCCTGAATTTGCAACGGTATTGAAGAAGATAGATTTTCTAACTGAATCACATTGTCTTCGTAACGTTGAACTTCCAGCAGGGCGCGATTCAGATCGGACTTCGTAGCAACTTTCTTGGCCTCAGCCGAGCGTACGCGTTCGTATTCGTCCTTGAGTGTCGCCAGGATCGACTTTGATTTTGCTAACTGCCGTTCCAGATTCAACTGCTGTATTTTTAGTCGTTCGGTTTCGGCAGCCGCTTCTTCAATCGCGTTATTTGCCTGGTCGGCTATTTGCTGAAGATCACGAGGATCAATCTTTAGCAACAGATCAGCTTCGCGACGCACAGAAGGATTGCCCGCGGCAGTAATCAGCTGTCCCGCCAGAACCTTCTGCCCAACCTTTAGCTGCGGATTAATATCAATAATCTCGCCAGATACCTGAGCCGCGATAACGACGTCGCGGTCTGCCCGCGCGGTTCCAAAACCCGTCAGCAATTCCTGAATATTTATCGACTCAGAAAGAAATACGTCAACATTCAGACGAGCAGCCTCAATCGCCTTTTCCTGCACTTCAGGCTTCTGAGCATAGAGGCCTTTGAAAACTGCGAAGCTAGCCGCCAGCAGAGCAACAATCAATATTTCAGTAATGATCAGTCGCCTTACTGGAGACAACTGAGCGACGGGATTCGCCATGTTACCGGTCGAAGATGGGAGTTGGTGAGACGGATGGGCGCATCGAATCCGCCCTATCGCTGTATGTTACGCAGGCCTCATCAAAATGCCACTTCATTGCGTATGAAACATTTCTGTATCATTTGCAACTTGCCAAGCAGCATGATTCATAAAGTGTCAACCAATAGAAACAGCCTTACCATGAAGGCAAGGCTGTTTCCTGTTAAACACCTTTTTCAACAAGTCGAATCTACTGGTTCTTCTTCTTTCGATCAGTTCGAATGACGTTACGACCAGCTGCAAGGCCTAAACCGAAGACAGCGGCCGCCTGAGAAAGCTCGTTCTGCTTCTGCTCAACATTCGAGTGTCCGTCCCACCAATCTGAAGCAGCCCATTCGGCCATCACTGAATCGACTGCGTCGACCTGAGCCGCATTCACCGGAAGTTCCGTTACAAAGGCCGGCAACAAATTGGTAGCCACACCAGACTGTGGAGCGACTTCAACTGACCGCACGTCAGACTCTTCCAGCGGCATGACAACATAGGTGTTGTGCAATGCAACGCTTGCAATCGTCGACGCAGTCATTGGTCCGGATGCCGGTGCCGTTTCTATGTCATTAGAACGTACTGACGCGACAGTGAAGTCGACGGGCTTGCTCCATGCAGACTTTTCTCCCATTTCGCTAATGGCTCTAATCCACACGCGGTATCTGCCAGCTGCCAATGGCGACGCAACCGTTAATGAAGTCGACGTCACACTCGGATCGTAGACCACGCGGGATATCTGAATATCAAGCCGGTTCACCCACACTTCATAGTGACTGCTTCCGTCGACGCCTACCCAAGTGATTGTGGGGCGAGACGATACCGTTCCGTTATTGAGTGGGCTGACAATTTCCGGACGCCCCGCAACACTGAATTCAGAGACGGCCGACCAGGCCGACCGTGATCCATCGGCTCCAATGCCCTGAACCCAGAAGGCATATCGCCCATCCGGCAAATCCTGTTCCGGAATTCGCACGGTGCCCGAAACAAACCGGTCCTGCAACACGACAACTGCCGGCTCGCCAGGGTTGCGACGAGTCAGCCAGACGTAGTAATACGTGGCCCCGACAACGGTATCCCAGCCGAGTTCCGGAGTACGATCAAACGTCGCACCAGTCGGTCGCAGACCTGTGGGTGCACTCAAAACCGTAAACGTGACGGGCAGGCTCCAATAACCCTGCACACCGTCAGGAGCTCCGGCTCGAACCCATGCCACATAGGTGCCGCCCTGCAGATTAGAGGTCGCTGTTGCAAAGCTTGTCGTCTGCAAACCCGTCTGACGAATGACCTGACTTGTGCCACGCGTCAGATCGTCAACCCAAAGATCGTAATCTGTATTAACAACGGTGGACCACAAAATAACCGGCGAACCAGAAACCGCTGAAGACGAGTTGTTGACGGGACTGATAATGACCGGACGGGTTCGCACCTGGAAATTATTCCCTGGAGACCAGAAGCCCGGCTGTTCCAGGTTGTCATACGCGCGCACCCAGTAGCGATACTTACCGACTCCAAGTTCCTGCGGAGGAACAAACTGTTCGTATTCACTTAGCTCGACACTATCAATAAACCAGTCATCGTATTCGCCAGCAACATCATTCTGAGTGGTCTTGCCAATACTCTCAAACCTCAAAGCAAAGTTTGCGTGCAAAGCACCTGTTGGCAATTGAATGACGGACGTTTTGAAGACCGTCGCATCAGGACCTGATCCCGGCTGACGTTCCAGAACAATCCAGACACCAGACGCATTGCGGTACGAAATCACCAAGTCTTCACCAGCGTCTGGAGATTCACCAGAACCCGTTTGCTCGAAAGCATACTTCAGCTGCACGCCGACACGCCCGGAAAGGTCCATTGTAGATGTTTCCAGCCGGTCACCGCCAACTGGACCACCGTTCAAGTGAGCACTGAGCGTTCCGTTTTCTTCACCCAAAGCAAGTCCATCAATTGTGGCACCGGAATTGGTCCAGCCGTTTGTTGCAAACGTGCCTGACTCAAAGTTCTCGTAGAAGAACGGTGCACCTGCTGGAAGGTTTTCCAGCCGATACAGCTGCGTAATATTCCGTGAAACGTCATTGACCTGCAGATCGTAACGAGTCGCACCTTCAACCGAAGCCCACTGAATGGCAGGGGTTGGGTCTTCGGTGGTCGCCGCGGGACTTACCGTTGTCGGCGGTTCATAGTCCTTGACAGTAACAGTCAGAGTTCCATCTCGATAGCCAGCTGCGACACCGATCAGAGTAACCAGCTGATCACGATCGATCGCTGTATCATCTACTGCGCGAATCGTGAAGTTAACCGATGTTTCTCCGGCAGGAATAACAACCTGAGTTGGGATTGAAACTTCTGTCAAATCGCTATTTGACAAAAAGACGACGGTATCCCCGGCAGGATTTGGTGCCGTCAGTGTCACTGTACCGACTACAGCGGCACCGGCATTTTCCAGAAACGAGTCGCCCCCCATCGGAACCGTGATCAAAACAGCTTCCGCATCCTCCACAATGATTTGCAGACTCCCCGAACTGACCAATGGACTCGAGGTATTCGCGTCGGCAGCCGTGATTGTCACCGTCTGCGGACCATCCAACAGTTCATCCTCAATAATCGTCGCCGAGAAGTTTATGCTGATGGCTCCAACCGGTATTATGTAATTAGCTGGAACAGTCAGCTCAGACAGATCATTGCTCTGCAGAGTCACAGACTGAGCAACGCTAAGATCAGTCGCATCCAGACGAGAGATTGTAATTACGATGGTCCCGGCGTCTTCTGCCACTGATGTGGCAAACGTTGACAAGACGAGACGTGGTTCCTGATCCGTCACTATAATTTCAGGACTTGTCGACGGCAAATAACCCAGAGCCGTTGCCGCAAACGTTACCTTCTGGTCGCCGTCAAAGTCAGGATCATCGACGGCATCTATCGGAAAATCCCACGACGATTGACCAACGGGTATTGTTAAGAATACCGGCACGGCAATCTCAGTGATGTCATTGCTGGTCAGCACGACGATCAACTCAGACGACAGGTCAGTGCCAGATCTTGTTACTGTGCCGCTCATGGCACCTGCTCCATCGCCTTCGGAAATGGTGTTCGTGCTGAGAGTGATCTCAAGTGTTTCCACGTCCTGTACATCAACCGAATCAGAACCCAGATCGAAGCCTGTCAGGTTTGCGGAATCGACGCCAATCGTTGCTACCTGCGTCCCATCAACAATGGAATCATCCAGAACGATTAGATCTACAAAAATCTCTGCAGTCGCCGGCGGAATGGTCACAGTGATCGTGTTAACAGTCGCTTCCGTCGGATCAGAGACATACAGAACAACTTCTGTGGCAGACAACCCGAGTGTTTGAATGTCCAGAGTCCAACCCAGCAAAGTACCCGCGTCTCTAACATTGTCATCCGTAATTTCGAGCGTCCAGGTTCCCGATGGGTCTTCTCCATCAAATGCCGACAGCAAATCCTTAGCAATGAAACGCCCCGTGTAAGGCGCGGAACCATCTACGATACGAACGGCAGCCTCGTCGTCGAAAATCGTCGAAGTCATCATCGTTTCGTTGGATCCCAGATCCGTAAACAATGCGACCCGGGTACCGGAAGGACTTACAAGATACACGTCAAGATCCGGTATGAACGCGTGCTTCAGACTTAGCGTGATGTTTACGTCTGTAATGATCGATTCCTGATCGCGAATCTGCAGCTGAGAAAGCGTTACATCTTTATCAACGATCGGAAGTGCCTGAGTTGTAGAAACCGTGCTGAAGTCCGGAACTTCAAACGGCCCGTCAACATCCGTTCTGAATATCCGAACCCCGTTTGTGATTGTTCCATCAGTTTCAAATGTGGTGACCGGTATAATATCTACGCCAACTGTTTCTGCGTCCAATACAGAAACGGTTGTCGGTACGGTGACATAGTTGTCGGTGGCTCCTGCCACTTCCACGTATTGCACTCCGTCTCGCAGATTGTCGTCAATGATGTCGATTGGAATCGTTACAGATGGTTGCCCGACCGGAATCCGAACCTCGACCGGAACAGTCAGTTCGGTCAGATCGCTGGAAGTCAGCGTGATAAACAAATCGCCGGTCGGCAGCGTGGAATGCCGTCCGAAACTAACAAAGGACGTCACCCCAAGATTTTCCAGTAAGGTTAACTGTGATGGGTCACTGTTGCGAATTGCGTCAAGTAATCCAGTTGCCACCTGACCGTTGACGTCGCTGATAATCACAGCTTCACTAACGTTCGTATCAATGTCGGCAATTGATGCAAGGCCGGTACTGAGCGACGTGATTGTTACCCCGTTTGGATCAAACATAGTAACAATACCGTTAGGCCCACCACCCAAAATATTGCCATCGCGATCTATAGAAATCGCATTCACAACGGCATCCAGGCTAATGGAATTCACCTGAGCCAATGTTTCCGGGTCGTGCACAGCAATCCCTGTACCTGTATCCAGCAATGCGTATAACAAACCATCCCGTAAGCCAATTGTCACATCGCGGAAACTCTGATCCTGCGACGTCACTCCCGGCACATCACCGCCTCCGATGTCCACTCCTGTCGCATAACCACCATTCGGGACCGGGTCAATCGGAGATGTGGCCGGATTGATGTCGAGCCTAACTCCGTTTCTCTGGAAAACCTGGAGACCATTGACACGACTATTCACGTAGATCAGATCGTCGTAGGTAACGCCACCAATGGATACATCGCTGACTGAACTGATTCCGTCATAATCAAAGTAAGAAGAATTCGGCACGGAGAAGAAAGCCGTTCGGAATCCGTTCGTAGGATCAATTTCGTAAACAAACTCATTTAAAAAGCCAAACGCGCTGGGAGAAAAGCCTGTCACCAGAAGCCGGTTTGCTGATGGAAGTGCCCCAATACTAACGCCGATGTTAATGCTGTTTTGGGCTGCAATCGGAATCTGGGCCCCCGTAACCTGACGAACCGTCGGGTTGTATGTCAGAAGACTGGTCCCACCGAAAGTGGATAAGGAATTAAAACCATCTGTGATGTAAATCAAGCCATTCATCACGGTCATTCCTGACCGGATGAAATCAAACGTCCCCGGAACGCTATGCGTTTCCAGCAGAGCCCCCGTATCGGGGCTGATCTTTAGTAATTCAGCCGTCGTTCCAAACGTGATGTCATCAACCAATACCCAGACCGCCGTGCCATCAAATGCAACCGCAGCAGCTGATCGGCTGATACCAATGGAATTAATTGGCAAAGCTATGTTCCTAAGAACCTCGCCCGTGATTGGTTCCACCTCGGTAATCGACGAACCATTCGCCACAAACAGGCGAGCCCCAACAGACGTGTCTGCGAAGCGGTCAACTGCTCCGGTGAACGTGTTAATTCGCACAATACCGCGAGCATCACCACTAAACGATTCGAAGTCACTCAGGAAGACATAGTCACCAATCGACGTGATTCCACCGATGGTGGGATCTGCTGTGGTGTTTGCTGACAAACCAGGTTCAGCGAAGTGTTGCCACGAATTGTTCGAAACGTTGTACACGGACAGAAATGCCGTGCCAGTTCCGTTAAACACAGCCACATTGCCGTCCTGCAGCACCTGCACGTCGTGAGCAACTTCAACAGCCGGTCGACTTCCAGTCGGCCACTCAATCGGCACAGCACGAACCAGCACGCCGCTGATATCACGCTCCTGCAGCGACGATCCGAACGCCACCCAATGATTGGCAGCGCCAATGTCAGTGTTGCTGCGAGTAACTGTCAGTGTTGCCCCGCCGGGACCCGCATCTTCCCGCACAGGATTGGGGGTCAACGTAGATGTGATGGTCTCGTGATCCAGCACACGCAAGGTTGCCGTGCTGCTGATAATATTATTTACCAACGCATTCACGATCACTCGCTGCTCGCCGTCCAGTATGTCGTCATCAACCGCTGTGACGTCAAACAAGGCAAACGTCTGGCCCGCAAGAATGGTTACTGAAGGCGGAACCATCAACTCGGTTGTGTCAGTGCTCTGAAGCTGAACAACAAGAGGTGCGGTGATAGGTTGTCCGCGAGGACGATCGACTCGCCCAATCCCGACTACTGTCCCCGCATTTTCAGATACTGCGATCACATTGGGATTAGCCGGGTCAGGCGGCAAAAACGACAGGCTGACATCAGTACCGTCAATGCCTTGAAGTGTAATCGTGTATGTACCGATATTGCCGTATTCCAACAGACTTGAATCTCGCTGTCCGCTGACACGCAGGAAGTAACGTCCCGTGGCCAAAGGCGTTGCAATGACGGCTTTCAAGCTGTTCGGAGTGGCGTCGTTTCGCAACTGATTCACCGAGCCGAAAAAGTCACCGTCCGCCAGGATAACGTTGAAATTTTCATCCAGCAGTTCCAGCACCGGGTCCAGGTTAGCACCTGGATTGGTAACGCCGGGAACGACCGCTCCGGTGCTGGTCAAGGTAAGGTCAAGTCCCGTGATCGATATAATTGCCCCGGCGGAAGCCTGTGTTTCGAACGAAAACACATCGACGTCCGTATTTGTCTCAACAATTCCGGTCAGCGTTTCCGTGTTTGTGGACAACGTGATCAAAGACGCCGTGCCCGCATCGTTTCCATGATCATCTGAGCGGAATCTGATCCGATTTGAGCTATTGGTAATTATCGCCAACGGATCGAGCGGATTCGGTGATGAAGAACCAGCCACGTTCTGAAAGATATCTCGCAGGCTGGCGACAGAGTCACCACCAATCGCACCATACGCTGGAAAGCCCGGAAGTCGAGCCATTGTTACATCGCCATTAACGTGATGACTTTCAATCCCCAGAGCGTTGGCAATCGCGGCGCTGGTTTCCAGAGCCCTTTCTTTGTTCGACGAAAACAGATCGCTGAAAGCGATCGCCATGTTGTTGCCAGCACCCGATCCGAATGTATCCAGAGCCGCGTAACCGGTGCCAATTGGCGCGCCATGCCAGCTTCCGTCACCACCAATAACAACCTGCAGGCCTGCTCGAGCACCAAACAGAAACGGGTCAATGGTTGTTACGTTGACATCAAACGGAGCAAAGTCTTCTGCAACTCGGCGGAAGATCTCAACGATCTCAGCTTCTTCTGCCACTGAGATCGTTGTTCGATCACCATCAGTATCATAGGCAGGCACGAAAAATGGCTGATCAATGCCGTCTGCTCGAGCAGTGATAATTTCGTCTTCAGTGGCTCTGGCACCATTGAAGTCCAGGTAAAAATTCACAGGGGCGCCGGGAAGGCTCTGCTGTGAAGTCACGTTTGTACTTGATGGCACATCAACGCCGCCAATCGTCAGTGTGTACTGGCCAAGGTTCCCGTATTCATTGCCAGTTGACACCTGCAGATAATAATCACCTGCGGGAAGTGTTGCCGTAATGAAAGCCGCCAAGCTGCCGTTTGATCCATCAAATGCCGGGGCGTCAATGTCAATAACCGTCCCGTTTGCATCAAAAAGTGTTAGCTCCGGATCCAGATTCGTACCAGCGTTGACGACGCCAATGCCCGAAAATGGACTGCCATTCCAGGTAGCAGCCTCACTCGAAAGATCGATGCCTCGAAGGGAAATTGTTGCGGTCGTCGCAGCCGTGCTAAAGTGAAAGTAGTCAACGTCCCCATTCTGTCCAATCATGCCTCTTACCGTTTCGGTATTCGGCGTAGTCGCCAACGAAGTCGCATTAACAAACGAACTCCCATGGTCGTCGGCGACATAAGTGAAACCATTTATCGCGTTTGTCAAAACGGCGAGATCGTCCTGACCATCATCAGCCCAAACATCTCTCCAGCCAGTCCCGTTACCAGAAAGAACAAGGGGTGAACGTGCAGCGGAGGAGGGTCTTGCGCCCACTGGTATCCCCATTGCTATACCGACGGCCTCGCTGACACCATTCGCCACACCGCGTCCAAGTGACCCGTTTTTTGTATAAAGGTCTGAAAACACAAACACGGTGTTCGACAATGCCGCGTTGGTAAAACCATTAGGCAAAGCCCTATTATTGCCCCCCGACGTTCCGCCACTCACGCCTGCCGAGCTGCCACCAATTGAAACAAAAATCGCCTCCCCGGGATTGACGGTTGCTGGCTCAATTGTTGTTACCCGCACGTTCCCAAACGGCGCGAAGTCTTCTGATACTCGACGATAGATTTCTTCTATTGTCGTTCGATCCATATCCGAGAATGTTGCCGGAACGCCATCTGCACTAAAGGAAGGCCTCGTAATTGCGGCCCCTCCCCCGGTCCAGGCTGCATCTGTTTCTGTATGGCCATCAAAGTCCAGATAGATGGTTTTTGCAGCTCCAGGGTTGCTGTCAAACAGGTCTGGATTCGTCAGCAGCAAGCGTTGCTCCAGAGCTTCCGTCGTGCCCGGACTTACGTTTTCAACACGTCGCGACTTGCGCGTGGTGCTGCGAGAATTGCGAAATGAGGACAGCAGAGATTTCAAAACCGTCATTGATAATTCCTCGTCGTTCCTGCCGGGAAGTAGTTTCCTGCAGGAGAATTGGGCAAAACCACCCGAAAGTCTGTGCCAAAAACAAACCCTCGACGGCTATCACAACTAAAGGGAAGGGGTGATTCCAGATCGTTTTACATCAGACCAGAGCGAATAATGGAAAACTTTACCCCAGGCCGTACTCCCTGACCTTTGCCTTGCCTCAAATCAGAAAACAGGCCGCGTCCTTCAAGCGATGGAAAGATGGTCTCACTTACGACGATTTCACCGCTTCGAACCAACACTCCTCTTGATTACTGCTCAAACGTACAAACATAACGCTTTAAGCGCGTGGCAGTACACCTCTGATTTCTCGACCAATTGGGGGGCAAACCAGAACTCGGGTTGGGCAATCAGGATCCGGACTTAATGCGTTGCGCCGATTAGGACGAATTTACTGAGTTTCGCGGCGAATAAAGCAGCAAGCACTGCCACCTGCGGGAGAAACGAGGCACTTGAGATTTCGCAAAACAGCGACTACGTGTTTCGCAAGGCCGTTCCGACGGCGAATATTACGCCCCCTATCAGCAGGCAAATCGGCATTACAAGCAACTGCACGCCGTTCATGAGCTGAAAATAGATCAGAGCGGGTAACGCTCCGAGCACAAATAATTGCATCAACATGCCAATTTGCTGCTTCATAATCGCTCTACAAAAAAGGCGACTTTGAGTCAACAAAGCCGCCTGGGATTTCATGTTCTATTCGTGACTGCCTGCCATATTACTTTTCTTCAAGCTGGCTTAGATTCACTTCAACCGACTTCAGAGCATTATCGCCCGCTTCGACTGTGACGACGTACTTACGATCCAGGTAACCAGCACGTTCGTGCCAGACACGAAATTCGTGCTCACCAACAGGCAGGTTCTTGATGGTGAAGTTACCTTCAGCGTCGGTTGCTGCTGCATATGGATGATCCACAACCAACCAATAAGCCATCATCCATGGATGATAGTCGCACTTGACCTGATGCGGCAGCGTTTCCCGGGTGTTTGTTGAGACCATAACGCCTTTGCCCGCAGCAGTTTCCGGGGCAACCAGAATATTGACTGCCTGATTTCGAAGTGGATATGTGTGAGTATTGTGAGCAATCGGGTCAGAGTTCAAGACTTCGACGGTCTGGCCAGCCTGCACGACAAGGGTATGAGGCTTAAATGAGCAGCTTTCCTGGTCAAAAATCACCGTTGCTACAGGCTTGCTGGAATCTGGATAGATATTTTTGGGAGCCTTCGCAAGGTAAATGAAGACGTTGGCAATTCCCTTACTCTTAGCCTCAATCACCAGATCATCTTTGTAAGTATCTTCCTTCGCGCAAACTTCTTTATCCTTGATGTTTGAGTTCTTTTCATGCAGCAGAACGGGATTTGGAACATCGCCTTTCAGAACGACCTTTCCAGTGATTGTGCCCCATTCAACCGCCAGCAGATTGGATGACGTCAGCAGGACAATGCCCGCAACTAAGGTAAAAGTCTGTTTCATGAGCTTGCTTTCTGATTCGATAATTCGCTGATTGGAAGTCATGGCCGGAGGGCGGGGATGCGCTGTAGAAAATCGAGCCTTCCAACGCTCCCAGAAACTACGATTGAGGATTGAGGATTCCGTGCCGGCGGCGCTAACACACGCAGCAAACTTTAGACGGGAAAGCGACCAAAGTCGACGTGTACGTTCGCGTTTCCAAGGAATCAGCCATGCCGTTCTCGGGGTCTGGAAACAGCGGCGACCTGTCTTTTCCAGTGTTAATTGATAACCAGGGTCATCCTCGTCAGACTCTCACTCATCACCCTATGAATTAGACTGGATCTGCCTTAATGCTCTCACGCCTTGCAACTTACACCCTGCTGGGCATTGAAGCCCGACCGGTTGAGGTCGAAGTAGATATTTCTCCCGGTGCGTTGCCGAAAACAATTTTGGTGGGCCTCGCTGAAGCCGCTGTAAAAGAAAGCACACATCGCATTGAACGGGCCCTTGTAAACAGCGGGTACAGTCGCCCGATGGATCGGATTGTCATTAATCTGTCTCCTGCTGACCTGCCGAAAGATGCCGCCTCATTGGACCTGCCGATCGCTCTGGGATTGCTGATTGCCGATGGCCAGGCTGAACCAAACGCTGAAATAAACGCGGTCTATGTCGGTGAATTGGCACTGGACGGCACCTTGCGACCAGTTCGTGGGGCTCTTTCGATGGCGATCGCCGCTAGAGATGCTGGCATCACGCATATTGTGGTTCCTTCAGCGAACGCTCAGGAAGCGGCCGTTGTTGAAGGCATTGATGTCATTTCCGTGGGAATGCTCGCAGAAGCTGTTGGTTTTTTGACGGGGTTGCTGCCACTGGAACCTGTTGTTTTCAGCTGGAACACGGCGAGAACAGACTTTGGCCGATACGAAATCGACTTTGTCGATGTGAAGGGCCAGGAAATAGCGAAACGAGCACTGACAGTCGCTGCAGCAGGCTGCCATCACATCATGATGATTGGCAGCCCGGGAACCGGAAAAACGCTGCTTTCCCAACGTTTGGGGACCATTCTTCCCGAATTGGAACCCGAAGAAAGCCTCGAAACAACGCAAATCTATAGTGCTGTAGGACGTTTGGAACCCGGACAACCGCTGTTACTGATCCGCCCGTTTCGTTCACCGCACCACACAATCAGCGAAGCAGGCCTTGTAGGTGGCGGCAGCACGCCGCAACCCGGTGAAATCAGCCTGTCACATAACGGCATACTGTTTCTGGACGAACTTCCCGAATTTAACCGACGCACGCTCGAAGTGCTGCGGCAGCCACTGGAAGACCAGTGTGTCACAATTTCCCGAGCGATGGGAAGCGTCACATTTCCAGCAAATCTGATGCTCGTTGCCGCTATGAACCCCTGCCCCTGCGGGTTTCGCAGCGATCCGAAACGCCAATGCAACTGCACGCCAATGCAGGTGGAACGATATTTAGGCCGAATCAGCGGACCGCTGCTGGACCGCATTGATATCCACATCGAAGTCCCGCCGGTGCCGTTTCGAGAACTTTCAGACACGACCGACGGAACTTCCAGTGCCGAAATGCGGGAATTGGTTGTTGGAGCACGCAAACATCAAGCCCGTCGGTTTGCTGAGGTCCGTACGTCGGTTAACGGCAAGATGAAACCTCCCGAAATACGTATATTTTGCAAACTAAATGCGGATGCAGAACAGTTACTCAAGTCAGCCATGGAAGAAATGGGGCTTTCTGCTCGAGCTCACGATAAAATCCTTCGAATTGGCCGCACAATTGCCGATCTGGCGGACAGTGAAACAATCCGCGCTGAACATCTCAGCGAGGCAATAAATTACCGAACTTTGGATCGAAGCTACTGGCAGCAGTAATTTCTGCCGCAAAAAACCGGGGTTCTCGCGTTTTTGGGTGGGAACCTGGCACTCTTGGTCAGGATCGAATTGACTTGTTTAGCCATACTAGTATCCTTAGCCACTCGGTCCGCAACGGCACTTATCTGTAATCGAAAGAACATTGGTCACATGGGACGAGTTGAACGACAACGAGAAATTGCCCGACGTCGCAAACGACGTGTTCAGCTAACAAAGCTACGCGTCAAGTACGCAGCGGCAACATCGGATACAGAAAAAGCGGAACTGCTGGCGAAAGCTCGCCGCATGAGCCCCTTTGTGGAACTTGAAACTGCGAAATAACAAGGTTCGCAGCGCCCAAAACAACTTAAACGACGAGCGCTAATGCACTCGTCGTTTTGTATGCGCCGACAATCCGGCCGGCTGGACAATGGTAGATTCATGAAATTCGAAACACGGTGTGTCCACACCGGAGTCCACAAAGACGCCCAATACAACAGCGTAATCACACCGATCTATGCCACGTCGACCTTCTTCTGGAACGACTTGGAAGCAAATTCCGGCTATGACTACACGCGTTCAGCCAACCCGACACGCGACGCTTTGCAGGAAAACATCGCTGCACTGGAAGGTGGAGTTGGATGCGTGGCCACGTCGACCGGTATGTCGGCCGTGCATTGTGCCATGGCGCTGTTTAATCCCGGCGATCACATCGTTGCACCGGCAGATGTTTATGGCGGGACGTTTCGCCTGTTCAATCAGTTCCTCACGGAAAAAGGCTTATCGTTCACGTTTGTGGACATGACGAAGATTGACGCCGTCCAAGCAGCCATTCAGCCGGATACAAAAGGTATCTGGATTGAAACGCCCAGCAATCCCATGATGAAGGTTATCGATCTGGCGGCCGTCGTCGAAATCGCCAAAACAGCGAACGCCCTGACGATCTGCGACAACACATTTCTGTCGCCATACCTTCAAAGACCATTTGAATTCGGGATTGATGTCGTCATGCATTCGACGACGAAGTACATCAATGGCCACTCCGACGTCGTTGGTGGAGCCGTTGTATGCAAAGACCCTGAAAATGCAAAACGCATCGCATGGATCTGCAATGCCCTCGGCTTGGCGTGCTCGCCGTTCGACGCATGGCTGGTGCTGCGAGGCATCAAGACACTGGGCTGCCGCATGGAAGCTCAACAAAAAAACGCCATGGCGATCGCACGCTTCCTTGATGCACATCCGCTTGTAGAAACAGTTTATTATCCGGGCCTTGAATCTCATCCGCAGCATGAACTCGCGAAACGTCAACAGCACGGCTTTGGAGCAATGATGAGCTTTGATGTCAAAGACGGCCGACCCGTGGCTGAAAAAGTTTGCCTGAACTCAAAGCTGTTTGACGTTGCGGAATCGCTTGGGGGAATTGAAAGTCTGATTTCGTTTCCGGTCACGATGAGCCATGCCTCAATGTCACCTGAGGGTAGGGCGGCCGCTGGAATCACTGAAAAAACAGTACGAGTTTCCGTTGGACTTGAACACGCTGACGACCTTATCGAGGACCTGCGTCAGGCGATTGAGTCGTAAGCGAAACCCACAGGCCTCACACTTACATTTGTTCAGGATGCCAACCGTCATCGATTGTCCGGGCACTTGCCGGAAGTTTATCTGCATGTCATTGTCTCTCGCTGAATATGCCGACGTCCTGAATCGACGTAATCTGATCTGGCCGAAGGTGCCTGCGCCGATTCCTGTGAAAGCCCGGCCATCGATTGCTCCAATTCGAGGCATCAAGGCAGTCCTGTGGGACTGTTACGGCACGTTGCTGCGAGTGCCCGATGGAGAATTTACGCTTTTCCCAGAGCCGGAACTTCGACTGCAGGTTGCGCTGGAAAAGACCATCCACGAATTCAACATGTGGAACAGCATGTACCGCAAGCCCGGGCCACCGTGGCAATCCATGATCAACCAGTATCGTGACTACGCTGAACGCCTGGCGATGGCCGCACCCAAGCGTCGGGGTGACTTTGCCAACGTAAACCTTGTGTCTGTCTGGGCGGCCATTGTTGACCGTTTGTTCGACAAAGAATATAGCTATGACGTCAGCACGTATGGCGACGTCGCCGAACTTAGCGAAAAGGTGGCCTACTTTTTCCATACCTGCCTGCAGGCGACTGAAGCTCGCCCGGGCGCCGCTCAAGCGATTTCTGACCTGTCAGCTAATGGCATTCGACAGGGAATTCTTGCAGACGGCCAGTCATTTACGATGGTTCAGCTGGTAAGAGCACTGGCTTTGCAGGGCATTCTGCCTCCCATTCATGAGGTTTTCTCACCCAACACCACTGTTTTTTCGCATCAATTGGGCGTTCGCAAGCCATCGCGGTCGTTGTTCGATTACGCTTTGCTGCAGCTGAGTCAGGTTGGAGTTTCGGCCGATGAAATTCTACATGTCAGCTGCCGACTGAAAACCGATCTTGTTCCCGCCAAAGCGGCGGGAATGAAAACGGCCCTGCTGGCCTCAGAAAAAACAGGCCTTGAGGCACCGTCGGAATTGATCAAAGATCCGCAGTCGCGGCCTGACAGGTTGCTGACTGACATTACACAAATTACGTCTATTGTTGAACCGCGCTAAACAATTTACTCGGTGTACAACACGACAGCGTTTGCAGAGAAACAGATTAAGAGAACAAGTCCATGCCGTCTGAACCGCTTGTTGACATGAGTCAATTCGACTTTTCAAAACCACTGTATACGCTGGACGACATTCGCCGCGTGAATCCGCAACGTCATGAAATGGAACAGTTGACGGCTGTCGTCCACGTGGATGAGCCGACCCATACGATTGTCGGTTATAAGCAAATCACCGACAAAGAATTCTGGATCGCCGGCCACATGCCAGGCTTCCCGTTGATGCCAGGTGTCGTGCAGTGCGAATGTGCGGCTCAGCTTGGGGGCTTTTATGCTCGAAAATACGACCTGATAGGTGGCGATTATCTCGGCTTCGGCGGGATGGACTCGGTGCGGTTTCGCAAGCCGGTCTTCCCAAACACGCGTCTGGATATTGTCGCTCAGGTCACGCGGGTACGAGCCCGCAAACTGGCACAATTTCGCTTTCAGGGTTTTGTTGATGGCAAACTCATGTTTGAGGGCGAAATGCTGGGCGTAACTGTCAATCGCGATCAAGATCTTGGATAACGCTTCTATCGCTATTTTGCTTTCACGGAATTCGCCCTGACGCTGCCATGCAAACTGCACCTATCAAACCACTTAAGCCGTACTTTCATGTTATCGAAGACATCGGCGATTCGATTAACTGGTCGGAATTCTTCGGCAACGACAATCCCGTCGAAGTTGATATCGGCTGCGGAAGAGGTCTGTTTATTTACAATGCGGCAATCAAGAATCCGAACATCAATTACCTGGGGCTTGAAATCGATTACCGCGAAGGTCGCCGCGCGGCGACCCGCTATATGAAGCTTGAAATGGCCAACGCACGCATCATCGGCGGCGACTGCAATGTTGTGTTGTCAAAGATGATTGAAAAGCATTCCGTACAAGCCGCGCATGTTTATTTTCCAGATCCATGGTGGAAAAAACGACACCACAAACGGCGGCTGTTTACAACGGAATTCATCGATCTGCTAGCCGATGTCGTAAAGCCCGAAGGCCACCTCCACTCATGGACGGACGTCATTGAGTATTTCGAAGTCATCAAAGAAACAGTCGACAGCCACCCGCTGTTCACGGCTGATCAGCCGCCACCGGAACGCGATGCGGAACACGACCTGGATTATCAGACGAGCTTCGAGAGAAAAAAAAGAAAGCTGGGACTGCCCATCTATCGAGCGCTTTGGCAACGCAAACCGCTTTGACACAAAATCGCGTTTGGCCTTCACCAGAGACCACCGATTATTGACCTTTTTGAAAGGTATCGTTTGCCGTTGAATGGTGGCTACAGGTGCCACGCACGCCATGACTTTTCAATCAGCGAGATGCTGCAATCGCTCTAAATGGGACGTCTCAATATTTTATTGATCACGAGCACCTAGCGGTTTACTTTCTCTTGTTCTCACCAACGCCTGCCAGACAAACACCCACACTCCCGCCATTGTTCCCATGCTGGCCAACACTGCGATCCACACTTGTTTAGTGGCACGTCCTTCCATGGCGACCACCGGTGCAAGTGCTCGCGACTTGTCTTCCTGAACAATAACCAGCCACGGCATCCTGTCACTTTTCATCGTAGACATTGCCGCGATCCAGTCTCCGGAAAATCGCTGAGTCACTGATTCGTCATTTAACTGCCCAACTGGGTCGCGATACAAAGGCACCTTGATATCGATGGTTTGGCCGACAGCAGTCTCGTCCCCGCGTTGCAGCGAAACTGCCGAATCGCCAATTGCAGCTCGGATGGTTTTCTGAGTAGCTTCGTCCAGCAGCAGCTTGCTGAACATATCTTTGACTTCCTCCGTCGAACTGCCCTTAAACACTTCCTGCTTCAGCCAGGGATGATCAAGCAATTGCAGAGTTCGTCGGTCGGCCAACGCAATTTCACTGCCCTGAATGTCCTGACCAAGACGTTCCTGCAGGTCTCCAAGATGCAGCGTGCGAGCAAACACTCCAATTACTTCACCGGTTTGGGCACGCACAGGAACACTTAACGCAACCATATAGCGTTTTGTTGCTTCGCTGATATACGCCAGTGAAACGTGTGACTTCGTAATCGGCTTGATATTTTCCGGAACGGACGTCTTCACATACTGGCGGTTGGTCCCGTGAAAATAGTCACGCCAGGCATAGTATTCTCCGACTGTCGCCTGGCTGTAATCCCGACGCCACAACTGTCTTCCTTTGGCGTCGGTCAGAAACCAACTTGTATCAAGACTCTTACCGCGTTTAATTTTCTGCTGATCGGCGGCCTGCCGCGCAAGGTCGAGTTTCTGCATCCACTCGGGCCGCTGCTCAAGTGGTAAATCGTGAAACCGTTTCGTTTCGGAAACTACGTCATCAGATGGCCGCTTCATCACCTCCGTCATTAGCTCAATCACTTCTTCCTGAGCCATTACCTGCTCAAGATCCCACAGCCGATTTTCAAGCTCCTCCTCAAGAGACGTCACTTGCCCGCGCGCGGTCAGGACGTTTCTATCCTGAGCATTCTGAACAAGTTGACTTTCCATCTCGTCAACATTGCGGCTCAATGCTCCAACAAAAATTGGCACCATCGCCGCCATCAATAAAATGGGCCCCACAACTCCTAGCAGCAGTAGCGGACGACGAGATCTGTTTCTTGAACGAGACGCCAGTTGATCAAGAATCGCCTGAGCATTCGGAAGTCGCTGTTGCGGATCGATAGCCAGGCATTGATCAATAAGGCCAATAAGTTCTTTATCGATTCCTTTCACCGATTGATGTTGGTCTGGCAACCGAGCATCGTTGATATGTCGTTGATAGACTTCCAGTCTGTCCTGCAACGATTCGGCCAGTTCCAGTTTGCGTTGAATAGCTGGTTCACGAAAAGGTGGCTGGCCCGTCAGCATGTGATAAATCAACGCTCCAACGGCATACACGTCCCAGCGAGCATCCGGGATGGCTTCCAGATTCGCCTGTTCCGGAGCCATATAAAACAAAGTTCCCAAAGCTGAACTTTGTTCGTGTGACATTCGCGACTGACCGAAATCGCATAGCCGCACCTGATACTGAGCATCCAGCAGTACGTTATCCGGCTTCAGATCGCAATGCAGAACTCCGGCACCATGAGCCTCTATCAATGCTCCGCAAACCTGTTGAGTTATCCGCACGGCTTCTTCAACACCCAACGCCCCCCGGCTTAGATATTCACCCAGCGAACCATTTTCAACAAACTCCATCACATAGTACGGAGGCTCTGCATTCCAGCCGACGTCCAGCAGGCGGACAATATTTCGCGACGAATATAACGCAGCCAGCTTTTCGACTTCGCGATTTAGCAGCGACCAGTTCAACCCGCGTCGATGAGGATAATATTTGATCGCCACCATCCGTCCAGTGCGATCTTCGCGAGCCAGCCACACCGTCCCGTAGGCGCCCGTGCCCAATCGACGCACAACAGAATAACCTTCAATTTCCGACGGTGGCGAATTTCCCTGCAGACTCAGCTGCCGAGCGCCTTCGCGTTCGTCATCATCCTGAACCTCGGTTTTGTCGAAATCAGCCATCTCGTTTCCAACGCTGTCTACATCGTAATCATGAACCAGCCTCATCATAAACGCTGCAGCCGATTCCCGCCACGTCGACAGATTCGCCGCCATTGCCCGTCAACCCTCGAAGCAGCATGTTCCGGGCGAAATGATCTTCGACCACCTGATCAACTAATCGCCAACCATGTAAACGCTCTATTGTTGCCGCCTTTTTTTCGCGGTAGACTCACATTAGCCTTAAACGCACTTTCTTACGCCGCGAGACAATCCGATGTTAAATCTGACCAGTCGAGGAACCGCTCATACCTGCAACGGCACAACTCGCCGCGACTTTCTGCAGGTCGGAACGCTAGGCGCCGCCGGTCTATCGCTGGCTCAGTATGCACAGGCTAAAGAAGCAGGCGCAGTGCTTCCCGGTCACGAAGAACGTGCATGCATCATGATTTTTAACCTGGGTGCCCCCAGCCAGCTGGACACCTTCGACATGAAACCCAACGCACCGTCGGAAGTGCGAGGCCCGTTCAACCCCATCGCCACCACAGGCGATTTTGAAATCTCCGAGATTCTGCCAAAGCACGCCAAAATCGCTGAGCACTTCTCGCTGGTACGTTCCACTCATCACACGGGTGCCGCCGTGCATGATGCTGGCTGGCAGATGATGCAAACCGGAAGGCAATTTACGGGCGGTGTGAATACACCTCATGCCGGAGCTGTACTGAGTTTTCTAAAAGGCCGCCGCAGCGATCTGCCGCCATTTGTTGTTCTGCCGGAAACCATGGGGCGAGGCGGCGGAAATCTTCCCAATGGCCAGGCCGGTGGATTTCTCGGTAAAGCTTACGACCCGTTTTCTTTGATGGCCGATCCTTCTAAACCGGATTTTCAGGTACCCGACCTGCTGCCGCCTGCCACAATTGGCGACGCTCGATTAAGTCGACGCCAAAAACTTCGAGACCTCATCGACGCCACCGTCAACGATTTCGAATCCACCGAAAACGCCGCTTTGCTGGATGACAATTTCCAGGCCGCGTATCGCATGATGACCAGCACACAGGCTCGAGACGCCTTCGACCTGTCCAAAGAATCTGACGACACTCGCAAACGCTATGGCATGAATCGCTTTGGACAATGCTGCCTGCTGGCAAGGCGTCTCGTGGAAGCTGGAGTCCGCTTTGTCACCGTAAATACATTCCTCACGGTCTTCGACGAAATCACATGGGACATTCACGGCTCTAAGCCATTCACATCCATCGATGGCATGAAAAACATCGTCGCCCCTATGTACGACCAGGGATACTCGGCATTAATCAGCGACCTGCATCAACGAGGAATGCTGGGCAACACTCTGGTATGTAACCTGGCCGAATTTGGACGCACTCCAAAGGTAAATCCAGCCGGTGGTCGAGATCACTGGCCCCAATGCTTTACGACATACTTTGCCGGCGGCGGAGTCAAGGGCGGGCGCGTAGTCGGTGCCAGTGATCCTATCGGCGGAGTTCCGGCTGATCGCCCTGTGTTGCCTGGCGATGTCGTCGCCACGATTTTCCACAGCCTGGGCTTAAAACTGGAGTCACATCTTCCCGGCCCCGCCGGACGACCGTTTCCACTGGTCGACTTCGGCAACCGCGAAATCCACGAACTGTTCTAAGCCAGTGCCACCCTTTTCCTCGTGTCGCCTACGGTGCCTCACAACATCTGGGATCCGCAGTTTCTACAGGGCATCACGGCAACAGTTTCCACGCGACTGCGCCGCCATGGTTTGCTTTGCCAACCTGCGATTCTTCGCGGATAATTTCGCCAGAATTTCTTAATTCGAATTTCGCTAACTTCGTTGTGAAAAAACATACAGCGAAGGATAACGACATGATTCAGGTTTCCGCGGTCTACCACCACTATGGCCTGCTGCCGATTCTGCAAGACATTTCGTTTAAGTTGGAAGCGGGCCAGACGCTGGCGATTATCGACCCCAATGGAATGGGAAAAACGACCTTGCTGAACAGCATTGCCGGAGTCGCTTCCCCGGCAGAAGGTTGGGTGTTTGTAAGCGGTTTGCAGAGGCAATTATCGGTACAATAGGTACTCGCCATCCGCCAGCAAGTCGTATTCCTGCCGGCCGAGCCTTGGTTTCCATCGGCACTTATCCGGACGCAATCTTGTTCTGGGAGTCGCAGAACTTGAGGGAGTACCGACACGACGATTGTTCGATCACACAAAACGCCTGCTGCACGTCTTCCAACTGGATAAAATTGCGGACTCCGATATCTCGGGCTACTCAACCGGCCAGCGTAAGAAGATCGGACTATGCTCTGCGCTGGTTACGGAAGCGTCTATCCTGCTGTTGGACGAACCGTTCTCCGGAGGTCTCGATCCTGCCGGCCCGACCGCTATGAAGCAGATTCTAAAACACATGACTTCGACGAATGGACAAAACTATCGTACTAACAAGTCCTGTCCCTGAAGAAGTGGTTATTCTGGACGAAGGCCGACTTTTAAAACATGATTCCGTCAGCAACGTGATCCGCGACGCCAAAGCGACAACACTTGATGAAGCCCTGTGAAAACTGATCTTTCCGGAAACCGAAGCAGACCTGTAGAACTACTTTGTGCATGGGGAGATCTCATGAATCGCTGGTACCTGCAAAGCCTGCCCGGCCGGGCCCCGTGGATCTTACTTGCTGCGCTGGTTATCCTCGTCGACATTGCGTTAGTCGCCATCTGGCTGGCATGGGGACAATGGCCGGAAACAGCTAATGTGGTACTAACGTACGTGCCGTTCCTGTTGCTGCCGGCTGCGATCTGTGCGTTCGCAGCGGCACTGTGTGGCGCCTTTCGCCTGAATCGTTTTCCTGCAATCAATGGCAGCTACCGCAAGTGGATAGGGGCCACCACCGGGACATCACCACAACGAACTCCTTTCGGTCCATGGCAGCCGGTAATCACAGATCTATTGCCATTAAGCATACTCGGATTAATTTCTGCGAGCCACATTGCAGTCATGACGCGTCTCGTCACTTTCCACAACGTACCGCTAACGGCCTTTCGCTCGGGCTGGCTGCCGCCGTTGCTTATTGCACTGGCAGCGCCAGTGCAATTGCTTTTCTTGTCGTCTGGGCTGCAGTAGCGTATGCGATGACCATTCAGCGGTGGAAATGGTCTATCTTTACTCCGCTGCTGTGTCTTGGATCGCTGGCTCTTCTTCTGTTTCTGGTTCCTGAATGGGTCGCCATATCGGCATTCATTGCGTTGGCGTTTTCCGGTTTTCTTGCCACATGAAAACGTATGCAAACGACGCTGTATGAGCTTTCGGCGGATGAGTTCGCGAGCATCAGCTTCTCCCCTATTGGAGGCTCCGTGTCACCCATGTTTCAAGTGCTGTCACCAAAAAGCTATCAGCCCAAAGCTTTGCAGATCTTCGAACACGCTCGATGACGCTCGCTCGCCATACCCACTCTACTCTTGACTTGGCTAACGCTGCCCACATGGTCCACAGAAGCTATGATTCTGCTTGCTGTGGTCGTGTTCGTGTTCGTTGCTGCGAATGCCGTTCTTGTGGATCGTCAATCGTCACATCCTGGCTTGGCCGCTCGCTGGTCGACTCGCCAACTGATCATTCCACAATATGACCGCGTCTTTGTACCGTCGTTTTGGATGCAGATCGCTGGCTGGCGACTTCTGGTTCTCGGAGCTTTAAATACGATTCCGCTGGCCGGCGACTGCCCTCTGTCAGTTGTACTGCCGCTGGTGATCGGCTTGACGTGGAATCCGAAGTACGAATATTGGTCGCTCACCGCTCCCGTCGCCTATGCTCTAAGACCAGAACCGCAACGTCGCGGCAACTGACAGTTGCCAAATAAGGGCACGTTCGCTGTGCCGGATTTGGCCACCCTGCGACAAAGATCCGCCACAAATGAACATGTCGATCCGCCACGTTTTGAAGGCTACTTCGGCACAGCTTTCATCGAATAATGTGCCTCTGAAGGCCATAGCTTTTCAGGATCCGCCAGCTTGCCCGTGGTTGAAACATCATAGACGTAGCCCGGCTTCAATTCGCTCACGGTAATACGAACTCGCAGGCCGTTTTCCAGCACCGTGAGATCACTTATTTTCGGCGAATACCGGCCCGAATCCGGCGTCGCATAGCTGCCGCCCCATTCTCTGGTGTAGCCCTGAAGTGACCAACTGGCAATATCGGCGGCGGACTTCACATCGACCGGCTTGAAGAATTCGACTTCGAAACCCGTCGATGTGGCGGTGAGTTCCCGAATGCCGTTGGGTAGCCCATCCGGAGAAGGCACCAGCCTTGTAATGCCGCCAGTGTTTAAACCACCCTGCCAGCCACTGTCCCAGATGCTGCCGATAAACAGTTCGCCTTTCGGTGAAACGGCCGAGCAGATCGGGCCTATAAAATTACTGCCACCGGCTTCCTGATTCGGCAAACTAAATCTGTAACTGGCCCCTTGCAACGTGCCACCCACATCCTGCACGGTAAACCGCATCAAAAACCGCGAATCGTATTCGCAGCCGATGCCATGACCTCGCAGTTCCTTCACCGGAAAGTCCTCTGGCAAAAACAGAATGCTGTTCATGCTGCGAGTCCACGGATGCGGCACCATCAGCGACGCCACTTCGTGTTGCAAACCGGTGGTCGGCTGATGAGCAGACGGTACCCCGTAATGCTTGCCGGGCAAAATGTGATTAATCTCGTTAAACGTGTTTTGCACGCCCTGGTTGTCAGTGGCAAACAGATTGCCGTGTTTGTCGAACGCAAGGCTCATGGGATATCGCATCGACATCGCCAACGGCGTGATAATGCCGGACGGGTCAATTTCAATGACGCCACCTCGCCAGCGATCCTGATTCTTCGGCCGGGTTTTCTGAGAATAATCGCTGCCCAGCCCCACGTACATATTGCCTTCGTCGTCCCGAATCAGACCGGAAGTCCAATCGTGATAGTTATCGCTGTAGCCCCAGCCGCTGGCGACAACTTCTCGTTCATCCGCGCGGCCATCGCCATTGGTGTCCCGCAATCGAAGAACTTCCGGCTTATGCGCCACGATGATAGAATCGCCATCGACCAGTATTCCAAACGGAGCGGCGAGTCCTTCTTCGAACATGGTTAACTTAAGATTGCCTGTGACACTCGAACTGGCGTCTTCAACAATCCACACGTGCCCCTTCAGCGACGTGAAAACCATGCGACCATCGGGCAACCATGCCATCGCTGTGGGCATGATGGAAGTATCAATCGGCAGTCGCGTTCCGATCAGGCCAGGGGTCGTTGTGACAGCTTCACTGGTTGCAACGGTGACTGCCGGGGAAACACTTGTCTTCATCACTGGCGCCGTTTCGCCAACCGTCAGCTGAACAGCGCCTGTTTCGCCGGAAGTAACTTTCGCCCATCGATCTGGACTCGTGCGAACGGGAATCAAGCCCGGATGCGAAGGCTTTTCGTCTCGATAAACACTTAGCCATCCAACCACGGCAGACCCGGCAGGTGCTTCCAGAACTTTCAAGCTGCGCTTCCAGCCGGTACCGCTCAGATTGTCATGTACTTCTGACGGTTCAAATCGATGCTGAACGACGACGCGGTGAGCCGTTTCCGCACAACGTTCCCAGTTCGTCTGGCTGAAGTGTGGCTCGCTGCTATCTGGCAACTCGGATTCTTCCGCCGTTCCAAACCGCCATGCACAGGTAATTTCGATCGCATTGCCGAACTGACGATAAGACAACAACTCGGCCAACCGACCTTCGTCTTCGATCGGTAAAAGTGTCTGTGAGTTCAGTGTCAGATAGAATGGATTCTGTGCCGCTGAATTTCGCTGCACGGGAATACCGGGCATGTCCCAGTACCAGCTTTTGCCTTCGGTGCGTTGACGAGCGAACTCGCCGATCGTCCACAGCCGAACGGACATTGTGTCCAGATCGACAAGCAGGTTGTGGCCGTTACCGAAACCTATGGCCATCGCTCTGGCAACGGATTCAAGATCTTTGCCAGTGCCGATCGTAAAGACGTCGCGAATGATGCGTGGCGCTGCACCGGGTTCAACGTTGACGATCTGTTCGAAGCGACTGGTGACTGTTGGTGGAGTAAACCGCTTATCGTTGAGAGCCGTCCAGATGACTCCGATCTGCTTCGGCAACGAACCGTCCAGCACGTCCGGCATCGCTTTTTTGATGGCGGGCATTTCGATTCCTGCAACCACGCGAATCGGATTCTTCATCCAGCGTTGAAAAAACCTCGGCCGAATCCGGCTACCCATGGTCATGATGTCTGAACCACGAGTTCCCAACGCCACGTTGCGAGGTTCAAACGGACCGGCCTTGTGACACGCGACGCAGTTAAAACCAGCGGCTCCTGTTAGCTGATTGCCCAGCAGAAGATCTTCCGTCGAAGCGACCGCCGTACCCGTCAGATCTACTTCCGCCAGCACATCCTGCCTGGCCGCGTCGGCTTCATCGGGAATGCGGTCAGAGCTTACCAGATAGTGCACCAAGGCGGCTCGATCTGCTTCGCTGTGTTTGAATTTCGGCATGCGCACCAGCAGCCATGGCAGCCTACGATCGGCTTGTTCGCCAGCCACGGCCTTGCGAAGATAATCGTCGTTCAGCTTGTCTCCAACGGCGGTCAGCGTAGGAGGTATCAAGCCCTGCGACTGTCCGGCAAGTTCCGGGTGAGCTTTCTCAAGCCTGTTGGCGATGTTTGAAAGTCCGCGAGACAGGTCGCGATCGTGACACGCCGTGCACCCGTTGCGTTGCAGCAGCTGATGGCCCCTGTCGGCAATACTCAGCTTGCTGGTTTCTGCTGTCGAACGAATCCATTCCGTCAACGGAACCGTTTCTTTGCCACTAAACGCGGCGTAGTGCGGAACGCGTCGGTCGTTTTGTCGTGTTCCCGAATTAGGCGGCGACAGAATACAGTCATGAGATCTGCCGCCGGCTGAATTGCTTCTCGCGGAGCTGCTGGCTAACAGCGGAGCCACGTTTATCGCCTTCATTCCCGGAATAAGATGACAGGCCGCACAGTTGGCTTCGGCGACGATTTTCTTGCCCGCGGCGATACGTTCTTCGAGAGGTTCAGTTGTTGCAGGCGATGCCCCGCTTTCCGCAGAGCCTCCTGTTTGAGCCAAAGTGGCCACCAGTTGACGACGTTCGTCTTTTGAAAGATCGTAAACGGGCATGCGGTGATCGACGTTCAGCGATTCGGGATCTCGCAGCCAGCGATCCAGCCATGCAACCGATCTGCGTTTCGCCGCGCTGACAAGCTCAGGAGCGTCATACGGTGCTGCCAGCGACTCTGCACCATTCTGACCACCCGGCAACTGATGACAGGCGACGCAACCAAGCGAATGCAGCAACTTCGCTCCGGCATCGATGTCGCCTTCCTTGAATTTGATCTCGCTTTCCTTGTGAGCATCCTTCGACACCGACAACAGAAAATCAGCCACGCTGCTGGCCTCTGCGCTGGAAAGCCCAAAGTGAGGCATCCGGCTGTTGCTGACAGCTTTTTGTGGCAACATCAGGCGCCGAATCAGCATTGCTGGATTTTGTGAACCCTTCACTCGATCCAACGCAGGAGCGTCCATCACGGCTAAGCCATTCGGCTGAAGGTGTCGCGACAGATCGTCTTCGCTGCGATGACAGGCCGCACAACGAAACGCATCGGCCAGCAATCGGCCCTGGCCTGTTGCGTGCAATTGCGAGTTACCTTCGTCGCGAAACAGCACATCTGCTGGCAAAGGTTCCATCGTAAACGCGTCCGACGACCAGAACACATTTAGGCGAGCTCGCGGCTTGTCTAATTCTTTCGGCGTCGAATAGCGAACTTCGATCGCATGATCTCCAGCTGTCAGGTCGAATGGTTCGCCACTGTTGAATCCATAGGCCGACGAGGCCTGCAGAACCGACTTTCCGTCAATCGTGATTTCGACATCACCCGCAACAAATGCATGAAAGCGGTGCATGCCAGGCGATCGAGCCAACAGATTGCCCGACCATGTGGCCGCAAACGGGCCGACCGGCAAGCGTTCGTCGGGGGCCGAACCGCCCCAATCGAAGCTTAGCGTGTAATCGATGCGTCGAACGGTCGATTCGCCGACCGTGTATTTCGCTTCAAGACCCGGTGGAAAGTCTTCGTCTTCATCGGCCAACAGTGTCGCTTGAGAAGTGGCCAACAAAGCGACCACGGCAAACATCACGGTCGGAAGAATTCGATTGCAGTGCCAGTTCGGGAGCATATCCAGCTTTCGTCATGATCAATGATTTAGTGACACGTATTACAACGCGTCACTATCACTCGATCAATGCACTCAGCCGTTCAACCTATGACCGAATCGAACACGACCCAGCGGAATGTCAACAATACGCAGACCAGGCACATCCACCATGTTGCATCCTGAATCTGTTTCTGCCGTCGCCAGGCGTATAGAATTCCGCACCCGAGTCCGGTTGCTGTTACCTTGAAGGCCACAAGCTGCATGGGGGAATCCAGATAAGTGGCTGCCAGTGGATTGACTTCTTTCATCACGCCTGCCTGACCGGCAAGAATCGTCCAGGCGAGGTCAATCAGCGACATCGCCAGCATCAATAACAACGCAACTTCAACGCAACTGGTGACTTCGGGCGTGTAGTCAGCATTCTGTTCTGCGACAATACTTTTCGCCGTCCACTTCAGCACATGACCCAACGCGAACACACTTAGCAACATGCCCAAAACAGTCAACGGGTAGCTCATGGAATCCAGCCGCTGCAGAGCTGCCATTTTTGCTATACCGTCAGCTTCTGTGCGATTGATTTCATCGACGGTCGCCTGCATGACTGTTCTTGATGACTCCAGTACAACAATCCGATCCAGCCACGCTTCTTACACTGTGTCCAATCATCCCAGGCAGTGTCGATCCGCCGCGAAAGACCCGGCAGAACGCTTTCGGCAAGTTCGGTGAAATCCAGTTCAATTCAATATGTTCGTCAGGTCCGGCGAAAAAAAATGCCATTTCAGCCATCGCTTCCATACGAAAGCTGTCCGTCCCGGTATGTCACACCGTAAAAACCATGTTGATGTCGGGCTACTCATCATGAATTCTTCTGAAATTCTATCTCAGGTTTTTACCAAGAAATTCAGAATTCGGATTGCCGAAAACAAAACACGTGTGTTCCATACTTAAGGGTTAGTAGAACGCCACGTAGGGAATTCCTGTAGTCAGGTGATTTTAGAATTGGGCGAATCCCGTAGCGGATGGTTGCGATTCGTAACGCCTGTACTGGTAACTGTTATGGATTTCCACTTACGAGAGATGCGAGTCTCACTGCGAAAGCGTCCCGCTCAGGAAAGTCGAGTCTTCCAAAGTCCACGATGTATCTGTGCGATTTCGCTCTTCAATGTGTTCAGAGTATGGACGCTCGCGGGCCTGATGATTGCGATGTTGGGTTGTTTCAAATCTTCAACGCCCAGTGTCTCCAGCGAGGTAGACTCTGATTTTCCGCGGCCATCTGTTTCCAAGGCGGGGTGCCGTCTCAGCATTTCTCCTGAATCGCTTGATCTTGGAGAGATATGGGTAAATCAATCGCACGAGGTTAGGTTCGCGGTCAGTAATGTCTCAGACGAACAAATTAACGTTGTTCAGGCAATTTCGTCATGTAGTTGCACAAATCTGGAGCCTGACCGTTTCTCGTTAAATGTGGGTGCATCAACTGAAATAGTGATGACACTCGATCTGTCGGGGAGTCCTTCAGCTTTCAGTTTCGAGAATGAGCTCGTAGTGGATCTAGCGTTTGTGGACGAGCGAGGGCTTTATGAAAGGTATACTGTTGAGGCAAGGATTCAGCGTCCGTTCCTGTTTCCAGAGGGGATTCCGTCGTTGGACGGACTTGGCGAGTTGACCAATCGCAATCAATTCAAAATGCTCGTCCAGTCGCACCCAGATGTAACCTCCGTGGCTTGCGAGACAACCTCGCGGCTCGCCGTTGTGTCATCGGAAGACGTACATCCTGGCTGCAAACAATTCACTCTCGAATTGAGAGATGCTGGCGTGTTGGGCCGAGTGTCCGAGACAGTGACTCTCATCGCGGGTGTCGGAGATAAGGAGATTCGGGAAGAAGTCGTCGTCCACGGAGATGTCACCGGGGCGATTGACTAGACTCCTAAACACAGCATTTTAAGTATTGACGAAGAGGCTGACGAATTCCCGCAGGAAGTGGTCACCATCCGCTCGCTCGACAATGGCATGTTTCGAATTACAAAGGTACTTCTTGATGAACCGATGCTTGACGTGACTCTTGAAGATGACGCACTGGAAACCTGGCGCGCCGAGACGAGTGTGAGTGTCCGATCGAACGCTACGGCGAGAACCGGATCGGCTCGCTGGAATGGCAATTTCGTAATTTACGTTGAACGACGCGATGGTTCAGAGTTTTCACTGCCGGTGAAAGTTGGTGTAGCAAAGATTCGGACGTTTTACGGCGGAACAGAATCTGAGGAGTTAGGCAAATTAATTCCCAACATCCGATTGGTGGCAAAAACTTTGGCTCGACCACGTGGTCGAGCTTAGCGTTGTTGCTCGCGTTTTCATCTTCCGCAGCCGTTGCGGATTTACAGCAGGATATTCGAAGCGCGTGGGAACACAGGCAGCAACAGTTTACGACAGGCTACATCGAAATTGAATACTTCGACGTCTACAATGCGGCCCAGGCACCAGGACAGGTCAACAACGGAGAGCCCGGGCTGAAGACGGACTATATTGTTGTCTTTGATGTGGCTCGCATGAGCATCGATCAGGTTGGCGTGGTGTGGCTTCAAATGGAAGGCAAGTCCGTTGTTCAGAAGCACCAGAACACCTACGACGGCAAACACAGCTATACAATGTTTCAACACGCACTTCTTCCCCACAATGTCGGGAACGTGGCAACTGGTAATTTCCTGATGAATGGATGGGATTACCATTCAGCGCCTGTCGTACTGAATTTTCGTCCCTTGAAAACCGCACTAAATGGCGTAGACCCGCTTACGTGGAGCGATCCGAAAGCCACAACCCTCCATGATCAACCGGTCGTAACATTGCGAGACGGTTTACGTTTCAGGTACACGCTTGACCCTCTACGGCAGTACATCGTGCTGCGTCAGGAAATGTTTCTCAACAGCACGGGGCCAGATGTACCCATTGTGACACTCGATATTCAGTATGAGGACGATCCTAAGTATGGGGCAATTCCCCGGAGTTGGACGGTCGTGGGAATCAATCCAGAATCGCGACACATTGATGATCAATGGTCGGCGCGGGTGAGGGCGATCGAATTTGGACAGCCAGTCAAAGACGAAGACTTTGTCATTGACTTCCCACCGGGGTCCGTCGTGAGTCATGGTCCACTCGGCGTCAATGGAACCGTACAGGAAGATGGAACTCTGCTGGTGAAAAACCGCGAAAACGGATCGACGAAGCGCATTTCTCAGACGCCTGGGCCATCGGTAATTTCTATTGGACTTTGGCTGCTCGCTGGCCTGACGGCCATTTTGGCTTTGAGGCGTTTTGCGAATCTGGCACGGAAAACTTAAATGTGGTCTACGGTCCATTCGGGAGCGTAGTTCATTTGTTTTACCGGACGAAGCCCATTGGGGATGTCTGACAAATTCTTTAAGGGAGGAACGATATGCGTTTAAGCAACACAACTTGGCGCACTTGGGTTTCTGTAGCGGCGGTGGCTGCGGTCAGTAGTTTTGGCGTTCTTGGACTGGCCGTCTCCGCTGCAGGTGACTGCGCAGCAAAGTGTATTTTTGTAGAGGCTTTTGCCCACAAAGCCGACCCAACTCCGCAGGTTCCCAATCCACCTGTGTTGGTCTATGATGTGGTTGAACCGGCGATGAAGGAATTTGAACACTGTTTTCGTATTTGGGTCACTGACGGCGGCGGTGACAATCTCGCTAACGACGAAACATATCAGGTTTGGTACAAAAAGCGTTCTGATGGAAGCCACAACTGCCAGCCCAACTCAGGGATTCCTGCCGAGGGGATTATCGGCGAATCAACCTGGGGGCCCGCTACGGCAATCCTGTGCTATTCCGAATGCATTGAAATCCAAGAGGAATAATAGAAGAACAAGCTATTGCAATAGGTTAGGGGAAACGTGGAAGCTACCGGTTTCCCGTCTTCCCTTCCCTTCTGATTTCGCAGCTTAGTTGAATTACATATTACATAGGAATTGTTGTGCGCAAGAAACGTCTCGCAACAAGAGCATTCACGATCACGGAGTTGCTTGTCGCAATGGCGGTCATCGGCGTCATGCTTGCCTTGCTTATTCCAGCAGTACAGAACGCTCGTGAGGCGGCGAGACGGACCCAATGCCGCAGTAATCTCAAGCAATTGGGAATCGCCATTCATGGCTATCACGACATACATCGTTGCATGCCTCCGGTAGCGATGACCTCTCGAAACCTAACTCGGCCACACGTCAGCGATGCATGGGGATGGCCAGTGTGCCTGTTGCCTTATCTGGACCAACAAACGCTCTATTCCCATCTCAATCCCGACGGGCGAATGTACGTCTTTCAGGATTATTTCGACAGACATGGGGAAATCTATCCGGGAGGTGAAACCCAGTTGTCTGTGCTTCGGTGTCCGTCTTCGGCGCTCTGGAAAACTTCCCAAATTGTAGGGCCTTACGTCCTAAGCCAGTGGCGTACGGGCTACGCCACAATGAACTATCGCGCCAACGTGTTTCAGGGCCGAGGGGGAGCGTTTACAGCAGCCAGCCAATCACAACAGATTCGGTTTCGCGACATTTCCGATGGCCTGTCCAACACCATTTGCCTTGGAGAAAGCTGCAGTATCGGTGCACGCGGTAATTCCTGGCCCACGTGGGTTGGCTATACCGGTCATGTTTCAGGGCTCAGCTTTCGGGCTTCTCGGCAGTATCCGCTAAACGGCCCGAACAAATCGCGTGCGGCGGACTATTGGCGACACCTTCCATTGGAGGTCGCCAGCAGCTTTCATCTCGGGGGAGTGCATTTCCTTTTCTTGGATGGCTCTGTTCGGTTCATTGACGATTCTATTGGGTTTCGTGAGTTTCTTGCCCTTTGCCACCGGGCCGACGGCGGCGACGGAATCCCCTGAACTCCAGTACATTCTGCATGCCAATCGGTTCGTGACCAATTGGTCATAGACGAGTCTTCAGTTTCGAACACCGCAGGAATCCACATAGGATCTCTGTGCTTGAACCTACAATAGCCAGCAAGTCTGTATTCGTAGCGACAACGGAGCGGCTCGGCGATTAGAACATCCCATCTGCTTCGACGTGCCACGCCATCGGGTCAAGGGCGGAGCCCTTGTCAGGAGGCGGTAATAGCCAGCAGGACGGCGGCGGTTAGCAGGGTGGCACCGCACAGGCGGCGGATCATTACGGGACGGCCGACGGATGCTTCATTCGTTTTCAGAGTTCCTGCCAGCAACCACGCCAGGACAACGCCCCAAAGTCCCCGCAACGCGTACACAATGTTGATTCTCGGAGCATCGCCAAATTCGGCAAGAGAAAAACACATGCTCAATGCCTGCAACGCCATCAGCAACGTACCACCAAGCATCCATTTAATAGCCTTGAGTTCGACAAGGCGTTTGGGACTTGTCACGACGGGCAGAAAAACGAGCGACAGGATTCCGGCGGTTCCAAACATCACGGGCAGAAACGCATAGCTGTTCCAGCCGCGAGCCCACTTCTGCAGGCACACGTCAAACAGCGACAGTGAAAACGCGGCACTCATAGCAAAGATAATGGTTGCGCCGCGACGACCTGACTGTTCTTCCGTCTGACGCTGCCCACCAGACCACTGAACCAAAATAATGCCGACGCTGGCCATAGCTCCAGCCATCCAGATCACCGGCGGCACACTGGTTCCTGCCAACAGCGATGTCAGACTTGCCACCATCAGCACTTTCACACCGAAAATCGGTGTGGCAACAGATACATCACCAAACTGAAAAGCCAGATAGGTGAACAACTGCCCCAGCACAAACAGAAATCCGATGATCGCGGCGTCACCCCAGGCTTCTACAGGAATCACTTCACCACGCACAATCGCTACGACAGCCCAGAACAACGCCAGCCACAAATTGCCGAAAAACGTTCCTGTCCAAGGAGTTGCGCCGCGACCAATCGCCTGCTTGGCCAGCATCATGCCCAGCACGAACACGATACTCGAAAACAGGGGAAACAGGAGATGAAGGGGCAACGGACCAACTTTCGGCGAATAACTCAGCAACCAGATGCCGAGAGTGTAGAAGCCATTCCGGAAGTCTCAACCTCTATCGATGCTGGCAGTACAACAACGCCTTAGATGTCTTGATGCCTCTTTGTGATTTGCAGTTCTGACCGCGGATCGACACACTTTGTGCAGTTCCTTGTTCTTCACTGCAAAATCGCTCATGACTGCTTTTCGACTTATCACGCCGGTTCTTATCCTGTTCGGTTGCTTGCCGCTCTGCGGTTACTCGTTCGAGGATGCTAAACAGCTGGCGATCGTTGACGATAGGGACATCAACGAAAGCAGCGGCCTGGCGGTAAGCTACACCTTCACAGACGCTGTCTGGATACATAACGATTCCGGAGACAAACCGCGGCTTTATTTAGTAGGGCTCGACGGACAAACCAAAGCGATCGTGGATATTCAGGGTGCCGAAGCTCATGACTGGGAAGACATGTGTTCGTTTCGCATGGATGGCGAGTCATGGTTGCTGATCGGAGATATCGGAGACAACAGCAAGCGACGCGGCAACAAAGACCCTGACTGCCATCTGTTTCTGCTGAAAGAACCCCGTATCACGTCTGTGGGTTCAAAGACTTCAGTGCCGATCGTGGCCTCAATCAAGTTCAAGTACGAAGACGGTGTCTGGGACTGCGAAGGCCTGGCTGTGGACAGCGAGCGACGTGAAATACTTTTGCTCACCAAAGACCTGCCTCACCGATGTGGCCTGTTTGTATTGCCGCTTGATTTGACCGACAGCAAACAGAAACTTACAGCAAATCGCATTGGATCCCCTTTTATTCCGTACGCGACCGCACTGGATATCTCGCCGTCAGGCCGCACAATGGTGGTTTGCACCATGTTTAACGGACTGGCCATCAAACGCACGTCGGCCCAGACATGGGAGGACGCTTTTCGAATTCCCGGAACAGCGTTCTCACTGCCGCCTCGAAAACAGGGCGAAACCATTTGTTTCGACACCACTGGGAAGTGGCTGTTCGTAAACAGTGAAAGCCCCAAACAACCGCTCTGGCGACTTCGCCCGCCCGATTAACGTCCCGCCACTTTCCGTAGCAAAGGTTCTCCGTATGGCTCGCCAATCTTCCACTCGACGAAACTTTCTGAAGTCTTCCACCACGCTTGCCGGCACCATGGCGTTCGCTCCGCGACTGTTCGCCGACGAAAAGCCGCGTCAGCTGGAATCTGATACCGATAAGCTAAGAATTGCCGTGATCGGGTGCGGCGGTCGAGGCGGCAGCAACCTGGCATCTCTTTCGTCAGAGAGAATCGTGGCGCTGTGCGATGTCAATCAGCAGAACCTTAACCGAGCCAGCGCTGCTCATCCGAACGCTCGCACAGAAGTCGACTTCCGAAAAATCTTCGATCATCCCGACGAATTCGACGCTGTTGCTGTTAGTACCTGCGAACACACTCATGCTTTTGCCACGCTACCAGCACTACAACTTGGCAAACACGTTTACTGCGAAAAGCCGCTGACTCACAGTGTGTATGAAGCTCGCGTTATTAGAGAAGCCGCGTTGAAGGCCGGTGTCGCCACTCAAATGGGAACACAGATTCATGCTGGCAATAATTATCGCCGAGTCGTCGAATTAGTGCAGTCTGGAGCCATCGGTCCAGTCCGCGAATGTCACACCTGGGTTGGGCGAACATGGGGTCGACAGTCGCAGGCAGATTCCATCGCCAATAAGGACATTGTCTATGTGGAAGAACGGCCAGCTAATGAGGACCCTATTCCGGAAGGCCTGGACTGGGAACTCTGGCTGGGACCAGCGCCCTATCGGCCTTACAACAAAATTTACTTCCCGGGCCCGAAGTGGTATCGCTGGTGGGATTTCGGCAATGGCACCATGTCTGACCTTGGCAGCCACTGGATTGACCTGCCGTTCTGGGCTTTGAAGCTGCAGGCCCCTTTAACAATCGAAGCCAGCGGGCCTCCGCCTCATGCAGAAATTGCTCCAGCGTCCATGCAGGCTCATTATGAATATGCGGCTCGAGGCGATATGTCGGCCGTCAAAGTCAGCTGGTATCAAGGCGCTGACAAACCCGACGTCTGGAAGTCCGGCCAGATTCCACAATGGGACAGCGGCGTTCTGTTTATCGGCGATGATGGCATGCTGCTTTCCGACTACGGAAAGTACATGTTGCTGCCGGAAGAGAAGTTTAAAAACTTCACACCTCCGGCACAGTTTATTCCGCCGTCATTGGGCCACCACGCTGAATGGGTACACGCTGCCAAAACCGGCGACCCGACCACCTGCAACTTTGAATATGCTGGTTGGTTAACGGAAGCCAATCATCTGGGCAACGTCGCGTTTAGAACGGGTAAGAAACTGATCTGGGACGCCGCCAGCATGAAAGCCACAAACGCCCCCGAAGCCGATCAGTTCATCCGCCGATCCTACCGCGACGGCTGGTCACTAACATAAGACCGGCCGAGATGCCTCGGCAAGCGACAGATTTCGTAAACTCGTTTAACCCGACTTCCAGAGGAGGGCTTTTTTATTGCGAAGCCTTCTTTGCGAGTCGGGTTAAACGGATATTTATTTCACAGCGTTTCCGTTTTCAGTAGCCATGTCCGCTGTTTACTCAGCAGAGGCTGATATCAATAGCCGCAACCATGGTGTCTGAAGTTGCTGAAGCCGTAGCTTGGAACGGCCTGTCGATACGCAGGATAGTACGATCCGTGCTGTACATATCGCTGCGGCTGATAGTAGTTATGGCTTTGCTGATAACCTCCGTACCCATTGTAGTTATTCGAGTAGCCTCGGTTATAGCTGAAGTTTGAACCGGATCCGTAAGGAGATCCAAAGTTCAGGGACAGGCCAAAGCCCGAACTTCTAACATTGCCGCCGTGATGATCGGATGCGTTTGCACTGCTGGAAGTTGAAGTCAAAAGGCAGCCAGCCACAAGCGCCATCATGAGTGCTCGTTTCATCGTTATCTTCCTTCGTATTTCCGCCGAAGGTCTTTCCGTTCCGCAACGAATGCAGAGCTTTCGTCAGGACGAACAGACACTGCCATTGCTCCGTGGTGAGTCCATCTGCACCCATTGCGGAACGTGAAAGATCTTCGACAATTGTTTTCTGCAGCGTCGTTGCCAACTGGGAAATTCCAGCGGCTTTCGCTGTCAGTTTCTTTTCCGGTTATGGAATCTCAGTTCCTTCTGAGTATGTTTGTCTGGAAATAAGATGTAAGCGAAGCTGATACCGTTTTGCCCGCTGGTTGGAAACTTCGGCGTAACTTGCTGTTTGCAAACAAGTTGTGAGAATCTGCGTCGACGAAAGACGGAAAGCTCTTGCGGCGGCAACGATATCGACTTGATAACAGCTGTCGTGAATTCGACAACATTCCTGCGCGGCAGTCAGCTTTTCTGGCGTGTGATCGACCAGCGTGCACAAAACGCTACCCCTTTAATCAGGTTTACATCTACGGCTGAAAACAGCCATCCGAGAAATCACGACATGACCACACAACACGCCACGCCGCATGGGCCATGGAAGATTTTGAAGACAACCGAAGTTTATTCTGACCCCTGGCTGCACGTCAAAAAAGATGACGTCATCCGACCGGACGGCGATCTCGGAACACACAGCGTTGTATCCATCAGACACGGCATTTGCGTTCTTGCGTTTCAGAATGACGACATCTATCTGACAGAAGAATTTCACTACGCTGTTGGACGCATCACCATCGAAGCCGTTAGCGGCGGACGTGAGTCGAATGAACCTGCTGTGGAATGTGCTCAGCGAGAGCTCGCGGAAGAACTCGGCATTTCCGCAGCCACCTGGACCGAACTAACAACTGTGGATCCGTTTACCGCCAGCGTCGTTTCGCCAACCACCATGTTTCTGGCCACCGATCTGACGTTTCACGACGCCAACCCGGAAGGCACAGAACAAATTCGCTGCGTGAAGATGTCACTGCCGGAAGCTTATGCTGCTGTGTGTTCCGGCACCATCACTCACACACCCACGTGTATCGCCGTTCTTAGACTCTGGATCATGAAAACAACGCCTAACGCCTGAAAAGCCGCCACTCGTTTACAGTCCAACTCAGGTTCCGGAGCGCGCCATTGTCGCTCGCGTCAGGACGTGAGACGAATGTTCAACAGGCATTGCGAATGTCTCTCGCTTTTCCGTGATTCACTAAGAACGGCCAAATTTCGCCAACAATTGAGCACACACGGGGCTTGTCAGCCACCCAACTGCTTGACTTTGCTTCGATCGGTGCGACCCTGTCAACTCGCCCTTTCCCTCAACCAAGCCCGACTAACTTAGCGGTTATATGATTCCTTAAACCGCGAATTTTACTCACTTCAAAACGCCCGCTCCGGAGTTTCCGAAAATGCATTTGAAACCGTCGACGCTGCCAATGTTGATGCTTATCGCTTCAATCACCGCCACCGCTGTTGCTGAGGAAGACGTCGCTGCCAAAACAGAATCGACGGCCAAAGACGTCACGCTAACAGGCACCTTCGAAGCCGTCGAATCTTCCGAACTTGCCGCGAAGGCGGAGCACCTGAAATCACTGGTCATCAAACGCATTGTCGCACACGGAACAACGATTAAGGCTGGACAGGTCGTCGCCGCGTTCGAAACAGAAGATGCCGACGAAAAAATTAAGGCCGCTGAAGTCGACCTGCAATTGGCGAAGATCACCATGCAGGAAGACGAAGCTGCCTACGCTCAATTCAAGGCCACTCAGTTGCTGGACAGGGCTGCCGCCGAACGATCATGGAAACAGGCTCGACAAACCTTCGATAACTTTCAGGAAACCGATCGCGACCGATCCATCTTAAGCGCCGAATTCAGCCAGAAGTCTTCCGAACAGGCTTTGGACAACGCCATGGAAGAACTCCAACAGCTGGAACAAATGTACCAGGAAGATGAACTGACTGAAGAATCAGAAGAGATCGTTTTAAAGCGTGCAAAGCAGGCTGTCGAAAGTGCCGAGTTTCGCCTGGAAGGCACCAAAGTTCAGACAAAACGTACGATCAGACAGTCGGTTCCTCTGCAAACGGAGCAGCAAAAAGAAGCATTGGATCGAGCCGAAATGGCTCACCATAAAACACTGCAGTCTCTGCAGTTTGCAGCCGCTCGTCAGAAAATAGAATTCGTAAAAAAAAGGGATGATATCAACAAGCAGGAACGTGAATTCAAAGAACTAACAGCCGAACGCAAGCACTTGGTCATTACGGCTCCTCATGATGCAATCGTCTTTCACGGAAAACTGTCGCGAGGAAAACTGAGCGACAAAGCCAGTACAACGGAAGCCGGAACACCCGTTACTCACGATCAGATACTTGTCACTCTGGTCAATCCCGCAAAGCTACAGATTCGAACCGAACTGACGGAAACACAGCTGAACCAGGTTACAGCCGGAGAACAGGGCACTGCCAACCCGGCCGCACTTGCCAGTCAACAACTGAACATCAAAGTAAAATCGATCGACAGAGTCCCCTACGCTAACAACAAGTTCGATTGCATCATCGCCATCAGCAACAGGAACGTCGCTAACATCGTGCCCGGCACAAGCTGTTCTATCACACTGCCTGCCGCCAGGTAATGTTGCGCACCAGCCAGAGCAACTTACAGATACATGAGCCCATTTCCGGCTCGGGTCAGACAGCAATCACCGGACTGAACGCTTAGTGCGCTGCCACGAGACAGCGCACTAAGCTGTAATTTCACAGGAACCGAAAGATGCGACTCAGTCACCTGATTACAATCACAGCGGCCGTGTGGTGTTGCGCTGCAACATGGGCTAATGATCAGCCGCCTTCGGATATGGTCACGAACAGTGTGAACTACGCTGCCCTGGCACCACTCGTCGATCCTCCAAAAGATGCGGACATTGTGGCATCGATGGATCGTGGCATTTTGTTTCTGATTCAGAAACAAAACCCAAACGGATCGTGGGGGTCACCCACTCGTACCAAATCACTCAACATCTATGCTCCGGTTCCTGGGGCCCACGATGCTTTTCGTACAGCGACAACAGCGTTGTGCATTTCTGCGCTGCTGGAAACGGCGACACAAAACGAAGCGGCCATGAAAGCCGTTGATGCGGCTGAACAGTGGCTGACGGAACACCTTCCTGATCTGCGCCGCGCCACGGGAGACGCCATCTACAACGTCTGGGGGCACGCCTATTCCATTCAGACGCTGGTGAAGTTACACGCTCGACATGCAGCCGACGCGCATCGTCAACAGAAGATTGAGGAATTGATTCGGCTCCAGTTTGATAAGCTGACTCGCTACGAATCTGTCGACGGCGGCTGGGGTTACTACGATTTTCGCTATGGAGCTCAACGCCCCACATCAAGTTCGATCAGTTTCGTGAATGGTGCCGTCCTGGTTGCGTTTGCCGAAGCCAAAGCAATCGGTCTCGATCCGCCCGAACGCCTTGTGAAACGAGCTATCGCAGCCACAAAACGGCAACAGAAAAGCGACTTCAGCTATCTGTACGGCGAATATCTGAAAGACCGCCCGATGCGAGAAATCAATCGTCCCGGAGGTAGCCTTGGGCGGACTCAATGCTGCAATTACGCCCTGCGCGAATGGGGTGACTCGACGATCACCAACGACGTCGTGAAAAGCTGGCTGTACAAGCTTTATTATCGCAACGGCTGGCTGGACATCGGACGCAAACGACCGATTCCTCATGAATCGTGGTTTCAGGTCGCCGGATATTTCTATTACTTCGGCCACTACTACGCTGGCCTCAGCCTGAAGCAATTACCAGAAGACCAGCAGGCTCCGTTCCGGCCATTATTGGCCAAGCTGATGCTGGACCGACAGGAAAAGAATGGATCGTGGTGGGACTATCCGCTGTACGATTACCACGAACCCTACGGCACTGCCTTTGCGCTGATGACGCTGCAGCGCTGCCTGTCAGGTGCGACCGAATAGCAGGTTTCAGTTCGTAGTGAAATCCCACTGCATTCAGGTACTGAACTGAATGATGCCCGTTAAAGACTACGGATCGTAGACACATCTATCGCAGCCAGCCTTTTGCTTTTGCTCTGGCTGCAAGCATAATCAGCAGCACGCCGATCACTATCACCATGCTCGGCATGGCCACTGCCTGAACACCAAAGACTTCAACAGCGTTGGACATAAAGAAGTAATGGTAGTTCTGAGCCAATACGCCCAGCAGCGAAAGCAAAAACAGTGGCAAGGCAAGTGATTTTTTCACAAGCAACGCAAGGCAACCCAGCGTTCCACCAATCACGGCGACACCAAACGCAACATTGACCCAGGACGGTAACGAGTTAAACAACAACTGCTGGTCTTCATGAAGTTCGGCCATTGCAGCGTCGCTTATTGTTACCTGCGAAACAAAAACCATCAGTCCGATCAGGTTCCAGACGAGCGCGATGCCTCCCACAATCGTGAACAACTTTGGAATGGGAGTCGTAGCTGATTCTGACACGCTAAAATCCTTAACATGCGGGGCAAGGCAAAAAATTGCGGGGCACTACGCCAGCCTTTTTTCCGCGACTGTTCCTTCCGGTGTTGTCTTTACATCGTATCCGGCTTCCTGAATCTTTGTTCGCACGGCGTCAGCGGTCGCCCAGTCTTTGGATGTTCGCGATTCGTCCATGGCTTTGCACAGCGCCGCGATTTCCGATTCTTCTTCCGATGCTGATTCCGACACGACGGCGTCACCCAGCGGAGCAACGGCCAGTACTTCGTTGATCTTGTTCAGCACAGCTAACGCCTGGGCCGGGTTATCGGGGTCTGAGTTCGCCCACGGTAACACGACGGCCAATGCCTTTGAGAAGTTAAGATCATCTGCCAGCGCTGCTCCAAATTCCTTCAGAATCGGATGATTCAGATCCACTTCCACCGTTTCTTCACCGGCGGCGGCTTCCAGCCTGGTGCGGAAGTCTGTCAGGCGTTTCACAATATTGGCAGAATCCAACAGCCCCTTCTTGGTGAAGTTCATATTTGCTCGATAGTGCGATTTAATCAGTTCTAGACGCAGCACAGCCGGATGAACTTTTACGCCAGTGGCTCGGCCTTCCAGCACGTCACGAACAGTCCAGAAGTTGCCTTTGCTCTTGGACATCTTTTCGCCTTCCACCAGCAGAAAGCGCGCGTGCATCCAGAACTTCGCAAACGCATCAGCGCCCGTCGCACCACGCGACTGAGCGATCTCGCATTCGTGATGAGGAAAAATCAGATCCTCACCGCCAGTGTGAATATCTATGACGTCTTTGCCAAGACGCTTGCGGGCCATGCACGAGCATTCGATGTGCCAGCCTGGATATCCCGTGCCCCACGGTGAATCCCACTTCATGATGTGAGTACTGTCGGCCTTCCACAGCATAAAGTCGGCCGGATGTCGTTTATTCGACTGATCAACTGCGTTGATGCGACCACCGGCACCCATCTGCAGATGATCCAGAGTATTACCGCTTAGCTTGCCATAATCCGGAAAGCTTTCAACGCTGTAATAAACAACTCCGTCCGGACCAACATAAGCGTGGCCCTTATGGATCAACTGAGCAATCATGTCCTGCATGATATCAATGTTGTCAGTCGCCTTCAGAATATTATCTGGTTCAAAGGCCACCTTCACACCCAGCAACTTAGCGTCTTCCAGAAACGCTTTGGTGTAAAATTCAGCAATCTGATATGGATCTCCCGGATTTTCGACAGCTCCTGCAGGCACCTTGCCGGACTTCTTGTCTTCTTTTACTCGTTGAGCGGCCGCCGCCATCTTGTCTTCACCAGCGCCGTCGGCGCTGCTGTCGTCGGTCATATGGCCGACGTCTGTGATATTCATCACGTGGTGAACTTTGTAACCAAAGAATTCCAGAGTTCGACGGATCACATCAGCAAATAGAAATGACCGGAAGTTACCAATATGTGCGTAGTCATAAACCGTCGGACCGCAGCTGTACATTCTGACGCAGTCGGCGTCGACCGGGCTGAAATCTTCGGTTGTGTTGCTCAATGTGTTGTAGAACTGAATCGTCATATCTTTTTTCCGGACAGTATCTTTTGAGTCTCGCCAGCGGCTGGCATTCGCTGTTCGCCAACGTAGCGTCACAAAGCCGTTTGGATATCATGGGCGCACGCGGGTGAGCATAGTAAACCGCAGCAGACGGGTGGAGACCTGATTCCGAACTGTGTAGGACATTTTCAGCACTGGCAACACTTTCGGTGCCCACTACCAACCGTTACTCACAATTTGGCCGATGAAGCGAAATCGCCGGCCGAAATCTGCTGCTTTTCTAACGACCGGACAAGGACATCACGATGGCCGACAGACTTCAACAGTCCTCAGCAATGCGAGAAACTGCTGCCTGTGGAGGAATTCCGCGAGCTATCCCCGCCCTTATGCTGTTGATCGCTGCATGCTGGCAAACGGTTGCGGTCGCTCAGAACGACGCCACCATCCCAAATCGTGTGGCATGGACGAATTCTCGTATTGTTGGCTCTCCGGACCCACTTCCGCGACTGAAGCAGGTTCGACGTTTTCCCAATCTAAAGTTCAAGCAACCGCTGTACATCGAACGCGGCCCCGACAATGAGCGACTTTGGATTGTCACGCGCGAAGGTCAGGTCTGGTCGTTCCCTGATCGGCAGGACGTCACGGAAGCCAACCTGTTTGCCGACTTTCGCAAAGACTTCAGCCAACTGACTCAGCATGCCACAGCAACAAAGGTCGACTATGCTTACGGCCTGGCGTTTCACCCGAACTATCCGCAGGTGCCCGTCTGCTGGCTGACATACACACTGCTGTCAGATGACAGGCAGAACCATTTGGAAGACGGAACTCGTCTGTCACGGTTTCACGTTGTCTTCGACGAACAGGGAATTCCTCGCTGCGACGTAAGTAGTGAAAAAGTGTTGATATCCTGGCCGGAAGGCGGACACAACGGCGCCTGCCTGAAATTTGGTCCAGACGGTTATCTCTACGTCTCGGCCGGTGATGGTGAAGTGCCGAATCCTCCGGATCCTCGCAGAGCAGGGCAGGACGTCACCAATGTGCTGTCGACCGTTCTTCGCATTGATGTAAATCCAACAAATGAAGGACAGCTGTATACCGTTCCGAAAGACAACCCGTTTGCAAAAGCCGCAACACACAAAGCCGACGCGATAACGACAGGCGATAACCCGGTATCTGAGTTGAACAGCACGTTGCAGTTTCGCGCCGATGAAGCTCTTCCCGAAATCTGGGCGTATGGATTTCGCAACCCGTGGAAGATGACTTTCGGCCCTGATGGTCAGCTGTGGGTCGGAGATGTGGGCTGGGAACTGTACGAAATGGTTTACAACGTGAAGCCGGGCGGCAACTACGGATGGAGCATCGTGGAGGGACCACACACAGTGGTTCCGGATGGCAAACACGGCCCCACACCAATTCTGCCCGCAGCAATTGCGTATTCTCATTCGGAAGGCGCGTCTGTCACTGGCGGATACGTCTATCAGGGAAATGCGTTTCCTGAGCTCAAAGGGAAGTACGTCTTCGGTGACTTCGAAACTCGGCGAATCTGGTCTGCTGACATCGCTCCGCAACCGGATGGCGGCAGCGACAGGCTGACAAACCTCACAGACCTGGTCGATCCTTCAGTGCGTATCGTGGCGTTCGGCGAAGACACGTCCAAAGAGCTTTTACTGCTGCACTTTGACGAAGGAACAATCTACGGTTTAGAACGAAACGAAGTCGCCGATGAGCGATCAACGTTTCCTGAAATGTTAAGCCAAACCGGTCTGTTTGCCGACACACAGCAGCAGGTCCCCAGCGCAGGCGTCACAGCTTTCGAAATCAACGAACCGATGTGGAACGACGGAGCAACCGCCACAAGGTTTCTGGCGGTGCCGTCTGAAAAAGCGATCGACGTTTTGCCCGGACCGCGCAGAATAGCTAACAGCAGTGTGCACGAAACAATGCAGTTTCCCGAAAATTCGGTGCTGGTACGAACCGTGACTCTGCAGGACGACAGCCAAAAGCAGATCGAACTCGAAACTCAGTTACTGCACTTCACGGGCAAAGTCTGGAACGCCTACACGTACGTTTGGAATCCAGAACAGACCGACGCGGCGTTGGCTCCAGCCACTGGCACCGAACTTGATCTTTCAAAATACGGTTTGTTTTCTGATCGAACCGTCTGGAACATTCATTCGCGTTCCGAATGTCTTCGCTGCCACAATGCCTGGATCGGCGGACCTTTGGCGTTTACTCTGCCACAGCTGAACTGCGACGCCCCACACAGCGGCAACTCCGCAGCGACCAATCAGGTGAAGCAATTCCGGAACGCCGGATTACTAACCGGCAGCATTCCTGAAGATCCCGAAACCACTGATGAGGTCCGAGTCGCCAAGTTGGCAAATTCTCGAGACGCCTCTGCAAACATCGAACAACGCGCAAGAGCTTATCTTGCCGTGAATTGTGCTCATTGCCACCAGAACGGAGCGGGCGGAACGGCGACGATTGATTTACGACACGAAGCATCGTTAGACGAAACCAAGACCACTGGGGCAACTCCGGTGCAGGGCGCTTTTCAAATTACAGGCGGCGCCATCATCAAGCCCGGCGAGCCATCCAGATCAGTGTTGCTATACCGCGCCGCGTGTTCGGGACGAGGTCGTATGCCACACATCGGTTCTCGCCACGTGGACATCGAAGGTATCGCGATGTTGCGAGAATGGATTGCATCGCTAAAAACTGCTGATTCGTCTGCTCCGCCCGCGCCCTCTCTGGAAACAACATCGGCGGCAATGGAGCTGGTTGTTCAGCTGGATCAGAACGCAATCGAAAGCGCTGAACGCAATCGTCTGCTGAAAGCCGCTCAATCCGCGGCTCCTGAAATCAGAAACCTGTTTACTCGATTCCAGCCGCTGGAATATCAACAACAGCAGCACCGTACTTTGAACATCAGCAATCTGCTGTCACTTCAGGGAAACGCCAATCGTGGTGCAGAATTGTTTGCAGGCACTGGCATTCAATGTATCAATTGCCACCGAATCGGCAACACGGGCGGGCAGATTGGGCCCGCGATGGATGACGTCGGCCGTCGTTTAAAACGCGACGAGATTCTGGAATCGATTCTCAATCCATCTAAGAAGATCGACCCGAAGTTTGCCGCATGGACGGCGCTCACCACAGCAGGCAAAGCGTATTCAGGATTGCTGGTCAGTCGTTCCGAAAAAGAAGTTACTTTGAGAACGGCAAAGAATGAAAACATTGTGATCGCAACAGCTGATCTGGAAGAACTGGTTCAACAGACGACTTCGCTTATGCCCGATCGATTGCTCAACGACCTGACCGACCAACAAATCTCCGACCTGCTACAGTTTCTGGCGACGCAAAACTCAAGCAAATAAACCGCTAATGTTCAACTGTGGCCCCGTACTAAAGTTAACCGGCTATTGAGGCAACTGCCAGAAAGCCTGGCTGGTGTTGCCTAATAAAAAGAACGCACGTCTATCGAAACGCTTCATTCGCGGCCACAAATAGGTATGAAATACTGTTGTGGAGGAATGAATCAGCGGCTTAACAATCAGACGCTGCTATTCATCATTGGCCGACTTACCCGCCGTGGGAATCGTTAGCTGAGCCAGTTCTTTGGGAAGGTTGAAGTGTACGTTTTCTTCTCGAAGCGTTTCTTCTGAAAACTCGGCGTTGAAATGAAGTTTCAGGTAGTCGACACACTCTTCTACGACAACTTCGGGAGCACTCGCTCCAGCGGTAACCATCACTGTTGATTCCTGTTCGAACCAGTCCAACTGCAGTTCAGACGCTCCGTCAATCAGGTATGAAGGAACACCCTGGCCAGCTCCGATTTCCATTAGCCGGCGGCTATTACTGCTGTTCTGACTGCCGAGGACGATTAGCACGTCTGCGGATTCGACCAGCATCTTCACTGCATCCTGCCGATTGGTGGTGGCGTAACAGATGTCTTCCTTTTGGGGCGACACTATATGTGGATAACGCTGCTTCAGGGCCATAATCACTTCGGTTGCTTCAGCAACGCTTAACGTTGTCTGAGTCAGATACGCCAATTTTTCGTGCTCGCCGAACGGCAGCTTCGTAACTTCGTCCGGCGATTCCACCAAAGTAATGCTTTCCGGTGCTTCGCCCATGGTACCGATGACTTCGTCGTGACCGTCGTGCCCTATCAAAATGATGTTGTAACCATCTTTGGCGTAGCGAATCGCTTCCAGATGCACTTTCGTGACCAGAGGACACGTGGCATCAACTGTCTGCAATTTGCGTTCGCGAGCAACCTTGCGAATTTCGGGCGAAACACCGTGAGCACTGAACAGCAGAATCGAACCAAACGGTACTTCGTCCATGGTGTTTACAAACGTGACACCTTGTTTGGTGAACCGTTCTACCACAAATTTATTGTGCACAATTTCGTGATACACATAAATGCCCGGACCGACTCGACGAATTGTCTCATCCAGACATTCAATGGCCATGTTCACGCCGGCACAAAAGCCGCGAGGGTTCGCAAGAAGGATTTTCATGTCGGGCTTTACGTCGCTATTGCCGAGTGGTCGTCTTCCAAATCTGCCAACCGTGCAATGATCATCCGATTTAACTCAGCAAGACCTCGGCCGGTGGCGGATGATATCAAATGTACGGGCTTGCCCGAAGTTTCGCGAAGCAATTCCGCACACGTTGCCGCATCTGGCAGTTCTGCCTTAGTCACGCACAAAATTTCCGCTCGACTGGCAAGTAACGGATTGTACTTCTCAAGTTCTTCGCGAATCTGATCGTAGTTGCCCAAAGGATCAGAAAGGTCGGCCGGTGACGGTTCAACCATGTGCACAATCAATCGAGTTCGCTCGATGTGCCTCAGGAATTCGTGGCCAAGTCCTGCGCCTTCATGAGCACCTTCAATCAGCCCGGGAATATCCGCCAGAACATAGCTATTGTTAATATCGACCTGAACAACGCCAAGGTTGGGATACTTTGTCGTAAATGGATAGTCGGCAATCTCCGGTGTCGCCCGCGAGACGCGGCTTAGCAATGTGGATTTGCCAGCATTTGGCATTCCCACAAGGCCAACGTCGGCGATGAGTTTCAATTCCAAAGCAACTTCCCGGACTTCTCCCGGGTACCCGAGATCGCATTCGCGTGGAGCACGGTTGGTGGCAGTGGCAAAGCGTTTGTTACCGCGACCACCGTCGCCACCTTTGGTAACGACAACGGTTTCGCCGTGCAACTGCAGATCCTTCAACAGGTGGCCATGCTCTGCGTCTCTAACAAGAGTTCCAGGCGGAACAAGAATGATGGTATTCGGAGCACTGCGTCCGGTTTTCAGACTTCCCAGCCCGTGCTTGCCTCGTTCGGCATTGAAATGATAATGCCCGACAAGATTGCCAAGCGATCCGAGATTTCGATCGGCCTGGATAATAATGCTGCCGCCAGCGCCTCCGTCGCCACCATCGGGGCCACCGCGAGGCACGTGAGCCTCCTTGCGGAAACTGCTGCAACCGTTTCCGCCGTCGCCGGCTTTGCAAAGAATTTTGACTCGATCGACAAACATGGGCCGGACGTCCGGGCCGGACAAATTCGCTCTGTGCTCGCAAAGGTTCTGAACACGTAAATCTGCGAAGATTGGTCTGTCCTGGCCGCTTTCTGGAAGAAAAGACAATAGTAAAGTTCAGCAAGCATTGTAGCGGGAAGAATTCTCAAGCTCAGCATTTTCCGACACAGGAAGCCAAAGTCGCAACGGATTTCGGGATTTGACCCCCACGTGGCTGACCGCCACTATCCTGACATTCTAAAACAACACTTTTCAGAGTGGTGCGTTCAAGGCTGGCTCGATTAATTGCCCGATTTTTCTTTGCAAACGCCGTCCATCACCACGTTAACCTTAGCGAATTCCAAATTCGGACCGATTGACAGGAGCGAAAATGTCTGATTTTCAGACCGTGGCAAAAGTAGGCGATATTCCCGAAGGCCAGGGGCGGTGCTTTCCCGTCAACGGCACCATGGTCGGCGTGTTTCTGCACAACGACCAATATTTTGCCATGAACGACTTCTGTCCGCATATGGGAGCCTCATTGTCCGACAGTCCGGTCGCCGAAGATGGTTCGGTGATGTGCTCGTGGCACGCGTGGTGCTTCAGCATCAAAGACGGAACATGGCTGGATAACCGAAAAAGCGGTATCAAATCAGCAACCTATCCTGTGCGAGTCGAAGGCTCCGAAATCCAGGTGTCTGTTCCGCTTCCCGAACCGCCAAAGCCCACCGCTGAAGGCAGCCGCGATGCCGGCGAAGGAGCGTCGGCTTGAGTCATTCGCCGAGCAACCCTGGCGATCGCCCGCTACCCGTCGAATGGCCCATCACCGACGACGCAATTCGCGACGTTTTCAAAGCCATGCTGCAGGACGGAAGCTGGGGGCGCTATCACGGGCCTCACTGCGATAGCCTGCGATCTGCACTGACTGAATTCCACACCGTAGAACACGTCGTTCTTTGCAGTAGCGGAACGGTAGCCGTGGAACTGGCTTTGCGAGCCGCGAAGGTTGAACAAGGCGATGAAGTCATTCTCGCCGCCTATGACTACAAAGCGAATTTCGCGAATGTGCTGAGCCTCGGAGCGACGCCGGTTCTGATCGACACACTTCCTAAAGTACCGGTACTTGATCCACAACAACTTGCTGCCGCCACAACCGACAAAACGCGAGCCATCATTTGCTCGCACCTGCACGGTTGCTTTGCTCAGCTGGACGAAATCAACGCCTTCGCTCAACAACGCGGCATTGTGGTTATTGAAGACGCGTGCCAGGCTGCCGGCGCCATCCTAAACGGCCGCAGAGCCGGATCCGTGGGAGACATTGGCGTGCTAAGCTTCGGCGGCAGCAAGCTTTTGACAGCCGGTCGCGGCGGCGCAGTACTGACCAACAACGCCATGCTGGCTCAACGCATCCGGTTGTATACTCAACGAGGCAACGATGCCTATCCGCTGTCCGAAATGCAGGCCGCCGTATTGTTGCCACAACTGAAACTGTTACCCAGTCGTACTCAAACGCGGCTTCAAAATGTCCAACGACTTCTGGCACAGCTGGCAGCCGATTCCCCACTGCAGCCAGCCCTGTTTCCTAACCCTTTTCAACTAACAGAATCCGTTCCGGCGTTCTACAAAACCGCTTTTCGTTACGAACCGCAAGTCGAAACGGACATCTCACGCAAAGAGTTCTGTGCGAACATGCGAGAACAAGGCATCGCATTGGACACCGCTTTTTCCGGCCTACACCTGATCCATAGCCAACGTCGATTCCGAACAGTCGGTGACCTTCACAACGCCACCAGCCTGCACAACAGCCTCACAACGCTGCACCACCCCGTGCTGTTAGCAATGTCAGCTGACATAGATCATCTGGCCACTGCTATATCACCTCAAAAATAGTCGACCGGCTCAAACGGGATGCTGCCGAATTGCAATCATTGAAACATGACTGCGAACGCTGATCAGCCGCTCCAGGCTTTATTTGTGCTGTTCGGCCAGCAGGAAGGCGATTTCCATGGCCTGTTCGTAGTTTAGACGCGGGTCGACCTGGCTGCGGTAGTCGCGGTGCAGGTCGGATTCTGTCAGATTCGCGGGGCCGCCCACGCATTCCGTGACATCTTCACCCGTCAGTTCCAGATGAATACCGCCAAGTCGAGTGCCACAGTCACTATGAATTCGAAACGCGGAAATGATCTCGGACGTGATGTCGTCGAACGAACGAGTCTTGAAACCGCTGCGAGTCGCGTGAGTGTTGCCGTGCATTGGGTCACAGCTCCACAACACGTTCAGATTTGCCTGACGCACGGCGGTTGCCAGAATCGGAAGCTTGCTGGCTATTTTTTCCACGCCGAAGCGGTGAATCAGCGTCAGTCGTCCGGGCGTGTTTTCCGGATTCAATACCTTGATCAGGTCGATCAGCTCGTCGGCGGCAATTGTATTGCCAACCTTCACTCCAATAGGATTGCGAATGCCTCGGAAGTATTCCACATGGGCACCATCGATGGCCCGCGTGCGGTCACCAATCCACGGAAGATGCGTGCTGAGATTGTAGTAACCGTGTTGCCGCTGGTCGGCTCGCGTCAGTGCCTGTTCGAACAGCAGATGCAACCCTTCATGCGAAGTGAAGAAGTCAACTCGCGTCAACTGTTCCAGTTCACCGGAAGAAACAACTTCCATAAAGCGAATCGAATCACTTAGCGATTCCAGAAGCTGCTGATACTTGCGAGAACCCGGAGTATTCCGGACAAATTCCAGGTCCCAGTTTTCCGGATGATGTAAATCTGCAAAGCCGCCTTCGCTGAGAGCGCGGATGTAATTTATCGTCAGAGCAGAACGTTCGTAGGCTCGCAGCAACAACTGAGGATTCGGTTCACGTTCGTCTTTCGTGAAGCCGCTGCGATTGATGATGTCGCCGCGATAGCTGGGAAGCTCCAGGCCGTCTCGCGTTTCTGTGTTGGTCGAACGAGGCTTCGCATACTGACCGGCAATTCGCCCGATCCGCACGATACGTTGCTTTGATCCACAGATCAGCACCAGGCTCATCTGAATCAACACTTTCAACTTGCGAAGAATAGTTGACGCATTGCAGTCGGCAAAGCTTTCCGAACAATCGCCGCCCTGCAACACGAAAGCTTTGCCTTCGGACGCCGCGGCCAATTGTTTTTGCAGGCGATCAACCTCCCATGCCGTCACCAATGGCGGCAGATTAGCTAGGTTCTTCAGAACCTCGGCGGCTTCAGCTGCGTTTTCGTAGACCGGCTGTTGCTGGGCAATGCGGGACTGCCACGAATCTGGTTTCCACGTTGTACTCATGGTCGGAATTGTTCCGGGCAGCTGTGTCAAAGTCACCTGCAGAACGCTACTTATCCAGAATCCGAACCATTTAGTTGATCTGGCATCGCCAAAAATGCGTTCCATTCAACCTAGGAGACCAAATAGCGGATAGTTGAGCGGTCGCGAACACCAAATATGGTGGTCTACAGAAATCCGGGCGGCTTAACAACCGCCACACTGAACGCAAACCTCCCAGCCCTCCGCGTGTGAAATCTTCGTTTCGAAGGTTGAGCAGACTGCGTCCGGCGCGTACAGTTGTCGTCGAGCCGGGTTTTCCAGCGAAGTCTTGCAGGGAAGCATGAGCAACGGAATGTTCAGACGGGCGGCTCAAAAAATTCTAAATCACACCCGTGAATCAAGGAGGAGTCACGATGAATCGATTACATCTGCGTCTTTACGAACCACCTCAGGAAGATGTCCCGCAGAACAAAGTTGAACTGACGGAAGACCGTCACGTCATTCCTTTTCGAGCTCATCGGCGCGCCACCATCATCAGCGGGCGTATTACGCCACCTGTCGATCGCGCCAAAATCCTGCACGACAATGCCGCGTGCCCGGAATGCTCGCTACACGATATCGAACCTCTGGAATTGCAGGACGCGGCTATCAGCCCCAAAAGTCGTCTGCCAATTCCCGGCACTGCGACAATTGTCGGCTTCCATTGCAACGACTGCGGCACGGAATGGCCTGTGTACGAACTCACAACTCGACGCAACGGCTGATTGACGACGTTCGACTGCTGAAAACACTCGACCCGAACGCAGGATTAGTCAACTGCGTTCAGACGCGAGATCGTAACAACCAATTTTCTGGAAATGGCTGCTACGGTTTTTGATGTTCGTTCGTCAACCAACAAACCGTCTTCGCCGAATGCGCTTTGGGCACTGCCCAAAGCGTACTGATCGGGAAGCACCAGCACGCCTATGTTCTGCAGAATGCTTCGTAGATGCACAAGCCCTCGCAGACCACCAAGCCCGCTCGGTGACGCGCTCATAACGGCGGCGACCTTGTCCAGAAATGCCGCTTTCATCGGTTCACCAGACGCCGACCGAGAGACCCAGTCGATCGCATTCTTCAACACGGCAGACAACGAACTGTTGTACTCGGGCGATGCGATCAGCAGGCCATTGTGGGAGAGAAACAGCTGCTTTAATTGTTGCGCCGCCGCTGGAGTTCCTTCCGCTTCCAGGTCCTCATCAAACAGCGGCAACGCAAAATCTCGCAGGTCAATTAATGTCACTTCAGCACCAGCTGTCTCAGCCGCCTGGGCCGCGTGACGCACCAGTTTTTTGTTGTAGGAATTTCTGCGGGTACTACCTGCAAAGGCCAGAATTTTTGCGGACATGTTTCTGAGTTTCCGTTCTTCTTCGATCTCTGATATTTGTAGACGCCGGCCACCAGGCTGCACCGCACTCTCGGCAGATTACAATAAGTTGTTACTCGGCGATGCAGTACAACTTTGTCCAGCTGCGAATAAACAGCTGACCGTCAATCGCCACGGGTGACGCATCCGTGGCATCTTCCAGCCGATTAACGGCTACAACACTTAGTTCATCGTTGTTTTTCAAAACAAGACACGTTCCTTGTCGATCCAGAAAATAGAACTGTCCGCCTGCAGCCACCGGAGACGCGTAAAGATTGCCAATGGATGACAAGCGTCGAGGTTCACCAATCGGTTGCCCGTTATCGACGTTTAGGACAGTTAGAATATTCCCATTGCTTCCCGTAAACATCAGCCGGTTGCCCGTCAACAACGGCGATGGCACGTATGGCGTTCCGCGACTGTGCTGCCACTGCAAGCCAGCCGAATCTGTAATGTCCCCCGCTGAACCAAGCGGTATCGAAGTTGCAAACGCACCTCGATAACCGCTCATCACAATCGCGTTGTCTGCGTACCGCAGTGGCGAAGGAATGGCGTTCACCGTCTGACCTGCGCAAGACCAGATTTCCGTTCCCGTTTCAAGATCGTAGGCTCGCACCATGTCTGTTCCGTTGGCAACGACAATCCAGTGACCGTCATACTCGGTCACCAAAGGAGTATTCCAGGAAGTGACTTCTTTCGGCCGCGCAGTCTTCCATTTTTCCACCCCGGTCGCCGGATCAAGACACGTGATGAACGATCCTGCTTCCTGATCCCAGTTAATGATCAACGAGTCGCCCTGAATAACCGGCGTGACGGATTCGCCCCAGCCGTAGCGAGTCTTCAGATCGCCGAGATCTGTCTTCCACAGTAGCTTACCATCCAGCGAATAACAGAAAATCCCTCGCGAACCAAACGATACGTACAAGCGTTTGCCATCCGTTGTTGGAGAACCTCCGGCATATGTATGAGTTGGATGATGGCCTTCGTGCGGCACGTCCTCAACCGCCAACTGCTGCCACAACACTTCGCCGGTATCCCGACTTATACAGGTCACAATAAACTGAAAGTAGACAGCTGGCGGCACTGTCTTTGACTGCTGGTCCTGAACCGGCGGCTTGTCAGATTTCCGATCTGTTTCCTTGGCCGATAATACGAAAACACGATCCCCCCAAACAATAGGAGTCGAGGTTCCGGTGCCAGGAAGATCTGTTGCCCACTTCACGTTTCTGGAACGATCCCAAACAGTTGGTGGCGTTGCCGTTGAAGCGGCCGAACCGTTTGCAAACGGCCCTCGCCACTGGTGCCAATTCTTCAACTGCGCCGCGGATGAATTCTGAGCACAACATTCTTCGACCAGGCAGGCCGCCAACAAAGGGAGGATCAGCAACACTATTTTCATGGCATTTCCTTCAGAAACACTTGAATACGACGGAGTCAAAGTCTGACATCACACTTCACGACGCTCAACCAAATCACAATATCGCTGCGACTAAGGCAGCCTCATTAAGCCGATCCTAAAACGCCGGCAAGGTCGTAAATGGCGTTCACATGATCAGTTATCTCCCGTCAACGCGGCGATAAAACCGGAATGACCCACCCCCCCGGACGACACAAAACGCGCCAGTCTCGGAAAACGCTTTCGCTTTGTAGTGTTCACAATTCATGATATACGCACAGCAATATTTTGCCGCACGACAAACGTGTTGCAGATAAATTGTTCAGGTGATTCGGGATCGCAAAGCCAAGGCAGATGCGGCACCCGCCACTTGGTTAACCGAAGCTGACATCATGAAGTTCGTACAAAAACCACAATCTCTCCTCAGGCGAATGCGCAAGGGAGCTGCGTGGAATGATGCTGATCAATTGCTTCCGGTTGAACAGGAGGAATCTGTTCTGGAAATGGCACTGGACGAAGTGCCTCCGGGAATTATTACGGCGCCCGGTGTTGTCGCCTTCTCGATCATGTTGTTGATGGCGGCGCTGGCTGAATTTACACTGCTGAGAGCAGGTGGGTTTGCAGGCCCGGCTGTATTTTTCCCGTGCGCCGCTTTACTAATCTTTTTCGGTATTCCGGAACGGTCATGCGGACCGCGAACAATAATTCTTACCGCGATGTTGTTGGGCGTTTCTTACCGTCTGGCCGTTTATGGAAATTTGCTTTTGCTGGTTGCGGCAGTTTGGCTATTGTCGGGGCTCACACTGTCCTTCAGGCACCAATCGCCGTTCTTTCTGCGAACGATAGTGTTTGCAATCGAAAGTTTGTGGGGAGGATACGAATTCTTTCTGGCATTGCATGCTCGAATGACCAGAGCACTGGTGCTGCCGGACGAGGACCGAACACCATCTGCTGTCTTCAATATCGGTCTGCCGTTGACAGTTCTGGCGGCATTTGGCGGCGTCGCTCTTGCACTCAGGCCTGACTTATTGCAGACACTCACAAGATATCTGGGCACCGCAGGCAGCGGTGCAGCGTCTGCATGGACCACCATCAACAACGTCGACCTTGCGCATCTTGGTGTGACTTGCCTGGTGATGTGGATTACCGCCGGACTGCTGCGGCCCGTGCTGAATCTGGCGGTTGAAACCCCTGCAAAAATCGACCCTGACGATGTCGGTTATTATTTCGCGCCGCTGTTTATTCCGCTGCGAAACACACTGTTCGCAGTAATCGTACCGTTCGCGATCTTACTATTGTTTGAGATCCAGAAGCAAAGCAGTCAGGTGTATAGCGCTGGCTTCGAGTTTGAGGTCTACTGCCAGAATGGAGTCAAATGGCTGGCCATTATTTCGCTTGGAACATCCGCCCTGATGTGCATGATTTTCAACGGTGCAACGCTGGCAGATTCCAGACTGCCTGTTCTGCGAGTATTATCCTACGCGCTTGTCGGCCTAAATTTCGTTCAGGCGGGCTGCGCAATCCAAAGATACAATGCATACATTCAGTTCAACGGTATGGATCAGGCCAAGACTGCCGGAATGTTAGCCTGCGGAGTTCTTGCATCTGCGTTACTGGTGACGGCATACATGTCGATTCATCAGCAAAACGTGTTGTGGCTGCTGCGACGACAGACTTTGCTGGTTGCGGCCGCGGCTTATCTGTGGCTGGTCCTGCCTGTCGATCGCATGGTGCAAAGTTACAATGTTCAGGCAATTCTAAACGGCAATCCCGCACCAGTCGTGCAGATTGCGAAGGGTGATTTTGCGGAAGATTCTGTGCCTGTCCTTTTGCCGCTTTGTGAGGTGTCCGACCCTGTTATTCGCGAAGGTGCGCTGGCGATTATCGCGAACAGATTTCACGAACTGGAAGCCGCTATCGCTGTCCGAGCCGACATCGACTGGACATCAAAACAACTGGGCACCCGGAAGACCTACGCAGACCTGCAACGGTTTTCGGAATCTCACAACCTTGCTGCTTCCAGTACCATCCAGCAGCAGGCGAAAGATCGCCTGCGAAAGTATGCCGAACAATGGCAGTAATTGCTGGGCAGAACGACACCTGACTTACTGCTTGCCTAAAGAATCATCCGGTGTTCTCAACAGGTCCACATGAGGAATGTCGTCGACGGGATATTCTTCGCCAACAACCTGAAAACCGTGGCTGTGGTAGAACCGCTTCAAATGAGCCTGCGCGGCGATACGAATCGGGGCTGTGGCGAACTCTCGACTGCAGTATTCGACACCACGCCGAATAAGTTCGTGACCGAGGCCATTCCCGCGAACGGTCATGCTGGTCAAAACTCGACCAATTGACGCTTCGGTGAATCGAACATTCGGCGCGAAGACTCGAATATAGGCCAATAACTGGCCATCCGCATTTGAGCCCAGCAGATGCACGGCATCCTGGTCCCAATCGTCGATATCTGCGTAACAGCAGCTCTGTTCCACCACAAAAACCTGCTGTCTTAGCTGAAGTACCTGGTACAGTTGCGTGCTGGTCAGTTCGGCAAACGGCTTCCAGTACCAGTTGATTTTTTGCTGAATCAATGTTCCGGGCCCCATGCAGGACAACAGTTTTCAGGCCAACAGTTTTCAGGCCAACAGTACCAGACAAACACCCGCAGCTATGTCACTTCAATCACGTAGTCTTCACCGTTCAGTGTAACAACGTCGCCGTGATGAAGTTTGCGCCCGCGACGAACTTCTTCCTCGCCGTTTACCTTCACGACCCCGGAACGTATCAGTTGCTTGGCAGCTCCCCCGGACGGCGCAAGATCAGCCAGTTTCAAAAACTGATCCAGCTTGATTGTTTCTTCGATTTCGTTGTTCTCAGCGGGCTCGCTCATGTTTTTCACTTGGAATAATATCGGGGACACAGTCTCAGCGAATGCCGAGTCTGGGCTAAGTCGCTATTTTGTATCGTCAACTTCAAGCAACTCACCAGCCGTCGATTTGATTTTATGAACTTCCACAGCATTCGATACGTCTTTCCCATTCTTTGTGCTTTATCGTTCAAAAGCGTGCTGGGCCAATTTCCGTCGGGAGATGCCGTCATAAAAGCACCGTACGCCGGATCAGACATCGTCATTACGACGACATCACGACTGGCCGGCGCGATTCACTCGCTCACATGGAATGATCAGGAATTTATCAACAGCGCAGACCACGGACGCCAGCTGCAGTCGGCTTCGAATCTGGACCTGGAAACCGCTTTTTCCGGCGAATCCTTCAATCCCACCGAAGCTGGCTCACGCCGCGATGGTGCCGGATCAGCCTCAACCAGCCGCCTGCTGCATCTAATTGCGGACAGAAACATGCTGCAAACAACATCACAAATGGCATTCTGGCTACAACCCGGGGAAAAATCCGGATCAAACCCCGCTAAGAACAGAGAAACGCTTTCCAATCATTTGCTCACCAAGCGAGTTACGATTGGATATCAGCAATTTCCCAACGTCATTCAGTATGACGTCACATTCGGTCTGCCGCTGAATGAACGACACACTTACGCTCAATTCGAAGCTGTGACGGGCTATATGCCGCCCGAATTTTCCACTTTCCTAAAGTTCGACCCCGAAACGGGAAACACCAACCCACTGTCGGATGGCCCCGGTGAGCAGGCTCTACCCGTGATTCTGTCGACGGAATCCGGCACTCACGCAATGGGGGTCTATTCGCCCAACCAGCCATCAACTGGCTACGAAAACGCCGGGTACGGCCGCTGGAACTTCAAGGCTCAAAAAGTGGTTAAGTGGAATTGCGTCTTTCGCATCCGAAGTAAAGACGGCGTACCTGCCGGCGACTACATGTTCCGATCGTTTGTCATTATCGGCGACCTCAGCACAGTGATAGCCACAATGCAGCAGCTTTGCGTTAAATAACAGGCTGTTACCAAGCCTCATGTGCAACCCCGATGAACGAAACGCCCCTGCGTCGCGGTACAAGCTTGCGGCGGCGATCAGCCACGGAGACTCAAGTTTTCAACGTAGGTCAGCCGTGATCCTGCCAGATGGGGTCCTAAACTCGCAAATTCACAAGCTCGCTGCAATCGCGGGACTCACTCGCTGGCGCTGCATGCCTGTAAACCATGCTATTGGAATACCGAGTCGCTACGGTCGGTCATTGGCGTGAAGAAGTCATCGCGGATAGATTGACGATCTAAGCACGCAATTCAACGCAGGATTACTTCACATGATACACGTCAGATCGTTCGCCACGGCGAACAGCTGCAAGACAGATCGGCCGACCACTCTAAAAAATTGCTTTCGGCATGCCGAACGATGTTTCGAAAAGACTCTCATACGACTGCTGTTGACCGCGATTCTGATAACAGCATCCGGTTGTGGTGACAGCGAAAAACCGTCAGGTGAATCCGCATCAGGTAACTCCAGCGCAACAAGAGTCCCGCGAGTGGCGCTGGTGATGAAATCGCTTGCCAATGAGTTCTTTTCCACTATGGCCAAAGGTGCTGAACAGCATCAGATGGATCATGCCGACAGGTACGAACTGATCGTGAATGGCATCAAGGATGAAACAGATCTCGGTGGCCAGGTTTCGCTGGTCGAACAAATGATCGCTCAACAGGTCGACGCTATTGTTATTGCACCGGCAGATTCGAAAGCTCTGGTGTCTGTACTGAAACAAGCTCAGGAAGCCGGGATTGTCGTGATCAATATCGACAACAAACTGGATGCCGAAGTTTTGAAATCCAGCGACACTTCTATTCCGTTTGTCGGCCCCGACAACAAAGCGGGTGCTGCAAAGGTTGGTGCGCACCTGTCCGCTATTTTAAAGCCGGGAGATGAAGTCGCTGTGCTGGAAGGTATTACGACTTCGTTCAATGGCCAACAGCGAAAACTTGGTTTCGAAGACGCCATGAAGGCCGCAAATATCAAGATCGTTGATTCGCAGTCTGCGAAGTGGGAAATGAGCCTTGCAAACCAAACGGCCGCTGGCATTCTGACGGCTCATCCGAAACTCAAAGCAATTCTTGCCTGCAACGACAGCATGGCACTCGGAGCATTAGCGGCAGTGAAAGCGGCAGCATCCGACGAAACCATCAGAATCGTTGGCTTCGATAATATCTCTGCCGTCCAACAGGCGATCAAAGATGGTGACATCGAAGCCACGGCCGATCAGCATGGCGGCCAACTGGCCATATTCGGCATCGAATACGCCCTGCAGGCCATTGGCTCCGACACAGTTCTTCCCGATAAGGAAACGCCCGTGGATCTGATTACCGCCGCCAGTCTTCAAAATTAAAGCAGTTGACAGAAACATGTGAACGACTCTGGCTTGTGGGAACCTCGTCCTGCAGTCCAAAACGCACGCTTCGCGGCCATCAATCAGCGAGATTCGCTGTACTGTTACGCCCCTGTTCTGATTGCCACTTCTGATGACAGAAACGCCTCCCAAATCAACTCGCCCGTTCTTCGCTGCGGAATACATCGGGCTGTTGTGCGTCCTGACAACACTGGTGACTTTCTTCAGTTTGAAGAGCAACTACTTTTTTAGTCTGCAAACACTCTCAGCAGTCGTCAATCAGATTCCCGCGTTGACACTGGTCGCGATCGGCATGACGTTTGTGCTGATTTCCGGCGGCATCGATCTGGCCGTTGGTTCGGTGCTGGCACTGTCGTCGTCGGTGCTGGGCACACTGATGGTGACTTACGGATTTCCGATTGCATTCGCTGTTCCTGCCGCTATTTTGATTGGCACGCTATGCGGGCTCGTGAGTGGTTCCGTCAGCGTTTTGGCCGGAATACCTTCGTTCATTGTCAGCTTGGGGGTCCTGCAGATAGCTCGCGGAATGTCGTACGTCCTGACCGATTCGACCAGCATCTACATCAGTAAATCCACAGGCATACAATTCATCGGCGAACGCATAACGGGCCTGGGAGTGTCACCCGCATTTCTGTTTGCGATTGGTGTTGTTGCGGTGTCACAGTTTGTGCTGCATCGAACATTGTTCGGACGGTATTGTCAGGCGATTGGCTTCAACGAAACGGTCGTCCGATTCAGCGGTATCGATACGCGTTGGACTCGAATTGGCGCATTTGCTATTTGCGGTGCGTTGGCGGCAGTTGCTGGCTTTGTGGAAACGTCGCGGCTTTCAGCCGTTGATCCCAACGCTGCCATTGGCTTTGAATTGAACGCAATTGCCGCTGCCGTCATTGGCGGTACAAGTTTGATGGGCGGTCGCGGATCGATGATCAATACGTTTATCGGCGTTCTGATTATCGCCGTACTGCAAACCGGCTTGATTCAAATCGGTGCATCGGAAGGAGCGAAATATATGACCACCGGTTGTGCGATTGTCCTGGCCGTGCTACTCGACGCATCACGAGCCGGTATTGGACGATTTGCGCAACAGGTGCTTGGACGACGAAGTCCGTCAGCTTAGTGCCACCTGCAAATACACGCGACCAATTCTGGCAAGCAGCAACAGCGATCTTCCAACGACACGCAATGTTTGCGGCCACGAGTGAACTTAACACACTGCAAGTCTGTCATTTCCTGTCACTGATGGTCTTCCAGTCGAGACCAAATTTTGCCAGATACTTTCTTAGCCGATCCGAATCGTTTGTCGTGGCTCTCGCCTGCCGAGAAGCCGCAAACAGTTTTCGTCCTGCAGCCGCCAATGACTTTTCCTGCTGGCACACAGACAATACCGTTGCCAGCTGAGCCTGGTCGAAAAAATCAATTGTTTCCATTTGCTGCGGACCAAAAAACGGCAGCAACAGCGAGGCCATCGGGTCGCCGGAATCAGCATTCCACGACCCAGTCAATCGTTGGATTTCTTCGCGGACATCACTGACTCTGAGTCTTTTGCCGTTGGGCAGAGTTGTCATTCGAGTCACGGCGGCTGTGAGATCGCGGAAGTTGGCCGACCAGCTTGCCGCCAAAGACATGGCCCAATCCAGAAACTCACGTCGAGCTTCTCGCGTGAGACTGGTTTTCTGACCAATGCCCGTCGATTGTGGGTCGCGCTCAAATTCCAGATTCGGTTCAATGTCTTCAGCACGCTCGCACAATCCGGGCAGCTGAAACGTCCACAGATTGATTCTCGCCAGCAGGTCTTCGCGAAACAGCCCCTTTGCAACGCGGTCCTGAAGGTCTCGGTGGGTGCCGGCAATCAACTGGATATCGGCTTCCACTTTTTTATCAGATCCGACTGGCAGAAACCGCTTTTCTTCCATGGCTCTCAGCAGCGTCGCCTGTTCGTCCACGCCAACTTCGTCAACTTCGTCAACTTCGTCAACTTCGTCAACTTCGTCAAGAAACAACAATCCTCTATAGGCCGTTTTCAACAGACCGGCTCGAACCGTCGCAGCACCGGTCAACGCGCCTCACACGTGACCAAACAACGACGACATCGTCTGGTCGGGTCGCACAATTCACTTCGACAAACTCCCCCTGAATCTGCTCGCGGCGACGCTTCAGTTCGAAGATCTTTCGAGCCAACCGCGTCTCGCCCGCGCCGGTGCGACCCGTTAGCAGGATCGGCGGCGTGCTGGCGATCGAAACGTTTTCGATCCGTTCGATCATCTGGTTAAACGTCTTGCTGCGAGTTTCAATACCCGACTTCAGAAACTGTTGCCCACCTACTGCTCAACAGTCAATCGCGATGCCAGAGCATCGTAGCGAGACAGATCGAGATCGATGATCGAATACGTTCCCGGATGAGCTCCGTACAACTTTCGACGCAGCGGGCTTGTTTGCAGCAGCGTGCCCGGAAGATGGCGTGATTCCGTGAGCAGATACAAGCAGATCTATTGAACGTGAGACCTCGTGGTGATGTGAATAGATATTCGTTTTTCTCTGTATCAAATTTGTCGTTCCGAACAAACTTGTACAAAGTGCCAAACACTTCTTCGAAGTCCCAAGCATCTTTGAATTCAATATTGTGAGACCGAACATCTGTTTCCGGCGACACGGTTTTCATGTCGGCCTTCACGTTGTTGACCAACGTCCGGTGACTCGCCGGATACAGCAATTCAAACCGATCAATCACCAGGTCTTCGTGCTGGCACGCTGAGACCGTTGGCCGCCATTTCTCCCACCGTCGCTCTTCACGTCCCGCATCAAGCTGCGTTCCCAGAATGCCAATGGCAATTGTCTTCTTTGCCAACTTTTCCGTCTCCGTTTCGATCGACGCAAAATCGCGCCAAAATCATCAGGGAAACCTGCCTGCAGTCGAACCGAAGCAAAACACGGCGCGGACATTGAAGACAACGAAATAACACGTACCGGCACTCGACTATAAAACATACATGATTCTGCTCCTCTATCCACTGCTATCGATTTAACTAATTTCCTGCGTCAGGCCAGGAACTCAGGCAAACGCGTAAACCACTCAAGTCAAAAAACTTATAACCACTACTGCGAATCATCAAAATTCGGCCCGCCCTCTGCTTTAGTCCCGTGTCAACAAGCTTAGTCAAAACGAAACTGGCACAGCAGGCATTGGACAAAAAAGGGACGAATCATGGCAAGCAAATCTCTACTCCGAAGCTTCATTGGTAAGCGATTGCCAGCCACAGATGCTGTGAACGAAGCGGGCGGGCGAGCCTACGCAAACGCAGCAAAGCATCAACTGGCCCAATATGCCGCGACCGGTTGCCTGAACCAGACCTTCGATAAATCAAGCGCTGAGCAACTGGATACAGTGCTAAAACTGACCGAACAAGTCAGCCCAGAATTCATCGCTCAAACAGCGTTGTATGCTCGACAAACGGGCTATCTGAAAGACATGCCGACGTCGTTGTGTGCGGCGATTTTCGGTCAAGTCACCAGGCTTGTTGGCAGAAGTATTCGACCGAGTCATCGACAACGCAAAGATGTTACGCAACTTTGTACAGATCATGCGTTCGGGAGTCGTTGGTCGCAAAAGCCTGCGAACTCTGCCCAAGCGACTGATTTTGCAATGGCTGGAATCAAAGTCGGACAGGCAGTTGTTTGTTGGTTCCATGGGAAGCGATCCTTCGCTGGCCGACGTTATCAAAATGGTGCACCCGAAATCGCTGTCAGCTTCTCGAAACGCGCGGTTCGCCTACATCATTGGCAAAGCCTACAGCCAAGACGAGTTGCCGGAAATTGTTCGGCAGTACAAAAAGTTTAAACGAAACACTAACCCCGGCAAGGTGGCCGCTCCTGATGTTCCTTTCCAGATGTTGACCGCATTGCCATTGACGAAAGTAGACTGGGAACGGACTACTCGAAACGCTACCTGGCAAACAACGCGGATGAACCTGAACACGTTTGCTCGACACGGTGTCTTCGACAACAAAGAGATGAGCCGTGTTGTGGCAAACCGTTTGCGAACAGCAGACCTGATTCAGAAGGCAAACGTCTTCCCCTATCAACTGCTGACCGCATGGAACAATGTTGCTTAAACAGTGCCTTCCGAAATTCGGAAGGCACTGCTGGACGCGATGGAAGTTGCGACACATAATGTGCCAAAGATCGACGAACAAGTTTACGTCTTCCCGCACATTTCGGGTTCCATACATTCGCCCGTCACCGGACATCGAGCTGGCGGAACTACGGCAACTCGCTGCATCGACGTGTCTGCTCTTGTAGCCGCTGCGGTGATGCGACGTAACCCGAACACGGAAGTTATCCCGTTCAGCGATCACGTTGTGGACTGCCGTTTGAATTCGCGAGATTCGGTAATGACCAATGCTAAAAAACTGGCGAAGTTACCTTCTGGCGGAACCAATTGCAGTGCCCCACTGGCTCATTTGAACAAGCAACAGGCCACCTGATCATTTACGTTTCGGACAACGAATCGTGGATCGACACAGCTCGACCGTGGGTAGGAAACCTGGCAACTGAAACCATGAACCAGTGGAGCAGGTTCAAAAAGCGAAATCGAAAGGCAAAGATGGTGTGTATCGATATCCAGCCGTCTGGGACAACCCAGACAAAGGAATCGGCAGACATCGTCAACGTCGGTGGTTTCAGTGACCACGTATTCAAGCTGATTGCGGACATCGCTAACAGCCGCTTCTGTGAAGGACACTGGATGAATGAAATCGAGAAGGTTTCGCTTTAGCAGTGTATGCGGTTGTCTGTCTTCGTTTGTGACGACGGGCAGCCAGGTATGGCCATAGCCGAAAGCTGTAACGATATCCGCTTGCAGCTTTTGCCACGGCTTTTGAAACAAGGTTGAATGCCGTTGAGATTTCATTCGAATCGTGAAATTACAGGTTCAAATCCTGTCGATCTGCTTCGGCAGCCTGTAGTTCAACCGGATAGAACGCACGAGTATATCTCAGCAAACACTTGTCAGCCTTCTGTGTTTCTTGTTTATCCTTCGGCTTCTGACGCCCTAAACAGTCGGCCGCTGGGGTTGCACAGAAATCATGGGTTTAATTGCGGAGGTCGCTGAAGCATTTCTGAGGTTGCGATGGGCACAGCTGTCCCTCTGTGCAGTCTGTGTCCATGGCGGTTAAACAAGCCGACTATACACAAAGGTCGAATGTTGTCGGGACTACATTTTGTCAATGTGTCGCGTCTCGACAAACCCTTGTCGACCTTCGCTTTTTCAGCTCAATAGAAAATGTGCCAATGATTATTTCTCGAAGTGCTGCCAGCAAACTCGACTCACACTTGTGAAAAGCAGCAATGGATTCACTCAGCGAATGCAGACGGGATTACAACGGTTTATGCGAGTTCGAATCTCGCTCCGCGAAAGCGGAACATCTCATCAACACTTGTCGCTGGTGTTTTAAAAAAGCGGATAGCAGATAGCCGCGTGACAGCGTTGCTGCTTTCGCCGCCTAATCACCCATCGTTACGAATGCAGATGGAACTACATAATTTAGGATCACGGGGTCGTGGGTTCGAATCCCACCGGTTCCAATCCGGCTGTCTATGGCAGCCAAAACGCGGGACCGTAGCTCAGCCAGGTAAAGCACGAAACGTTTCATCAATTTTTGTCGCAGCGTTGGGCGTCTTTCACCACATCATCTCTTTCTATTCAACAAAGCCAGACAATGAATTTTGATATCATTCCCACCAGTGAAGCCACGGCCATCCTGCCGACTCCGGGTTCGGAAACAAAGCCCATCACCATCATCGGCACAGATGCCATTCGCACTACATTTGATGATAAGTGTCTGCAGCAGGCGATCAATTCGCGAATGGCTCCGGGCGTGACAGACCTGGTACTGAACCCGGACGCTCACTGCGGTTACGGAGCTCCCGTGGGTTGCACCATGGTTTCGCCGACTCATATTTATCCCGGACCTATCGGAGTCGACATCAAGTGTTCCATGAGCCTGCTGCAACTGGATCTTCCGGCTGATCAGATCATTGACCGTAAAACGCGTCGAGCGATCATCAATGCCATCTGTGAACGAACTCCAACGGGCGCTGGTCGAGGCCAGCGTCATGCGCCGAAGTCTCGCCACGTCGGCGAAGAACTCGGCCGCAAGGTGATGATCGAAGGCATTTCCGAGGCCATTTGTAACGAATTAGGTATTCCACCCGAATGGGCCAATCACTGCGAAGACGCGTTTCATGTGGGGCACGACGATACTCAGGAATGCCTGACGTCTCGCATGGAAGAACACTTCAAAGTCGGATACTTTCGCAACAAATTCGGCGGAAAGATGAAGCAACTGGGATCTTACGGTGGGGGAAACCATTTTGGTGAATGCGAAATCGTGCACGTTGAAGACAACGATCGAGCTCGCAAAACCGCGGATATCTTCGGCCTGAAGGACCAACATGTTGCGTTTCTGTCGCATTGCGGGTCTCGAGGAATCGGGCACAACCTCGCAATGGGGCAATTCAGGACGCTGCAGAACATGTTTGCCAAATGGAACATTCCATTGCCCGGTAACGATCGAGAACTGGTGTACGCTCCTTTGGGAACACCGGAAGCCGACGCTTACATTGACGATATGGCACTGGGAGCCAACTTTGCCACGGTGAACCACATGCTAATCAATGCATTAGTGCTGGAAGCGTTTCAGGAAGTGATTCCAGGCGTTACCGGGCAGCTGGTGTACTTCATCAGCCATAACATTGCTCGCAAAGAAGTCGTGAATAACCGACTCAGCTGGGTGCATCGCAAAGGAGCAACGCGAGCCTTCCCCGCCGGACATCACACGTTAAAGGGAACACTTTACGAAGACACGGGCCACCCGATTCTTCTGCCAGGAAACCCTCAGGCAGGCAGTGCGGTAATGGTGGCAGATGAAGGAGCAGCCATCAGCTGCTACAGCGTTAACCACGGTGCCGGCCGAGCACTCGGGCGCAAGCGAGCGATCCGCGAGCTGGATCAAACCGCCATCGACAAATCGTTTGATGAAGCCGACATTCTGAGCAATTGCCGCAGCTATCCGAAAGATGAAGCTCCGGCGGCTTACAAAGACTTCAACGAAGTTCTGCGTTCCGTAAAGTCCGCCGGCCTCGCCACAGAAGTGGCCAGATTAAAAGCTCGCTTCGTCATCAAAGACGGTGACAAGGCCGACGATTAACTAACCGACAGTCGTAGGGCTGGTTCGATCTAGTGCCGGCCTAAAACCGCTCCGGCCAATTTTTAAATAAAAGCACGACGAGTCAGTGAATGAATGTTTTTTTTAAGCTGCATTCGCTCGCGCGTCGTGCTTGAAAATTTGCGAGTTTGGGAACGCCACCTAGTGATTATGCCGTGGGACTTTTTCTGAGACGTTGCGGTATTTGGTGGCGAAGTCCAGGCAGCCGCCGGTTGATAGCTGGCCGACGCAGCCTCGGTACATTTCCTGCCACGGAGTTTCGTTCACGATTTCCGGTTCAACATAGTTCTGACGACGCGTTGCCAGTTCTTCGTCGGCAATCAGCAGCATCACTGTGCGGTTTTTTAAGTCGACTCGGACAACGTCGTTCGTTTCCAATAGTGCCATGTTGCCGCCAGCAGCGGATTCCGGAGACGCGTTTAGAACAGAGGGGCTGGCTGAGGTTCCGCTCTGGCGTCCGTCGCCCATGGTCGGCAGTTGATTGATGCCCTGCTTCAGCAGGGCGGCCGGAGGTTGCATGTTGACGACTTCGCCGCTGCCGGGATAACCAATCGGCCCGCATCCGCGAATTGTCAGCAGACACGAATCGTCGATGTTCAAATCGGCATCGTCAATCCGAGCGTGATAGTCTTCCGGACCATCAAACACGATGACTCTAGCTTCGAAGCAGTTTTCGTTGCCGGGTGTCGACAGATAGCGTTTGCGAAACTCGGCACTGATGACGCAGGTCTTCATCAAAGCCGAATCAAACAGGTTGCCGGACAGCACCAGAAAACCGGCTTTCTGCATCAGCGGTTCACTGTAAGATCGAATCACAATTCGATCGATGGCTGTCTTTCCGGCAATATTTTCTGCCATGGTTTTTCCGGTAATTGTCTGCACGTCACCATGGATCCGTCCGGCAGCCAGCAGTTCGTTTATCACGGCGGGAAGACCGCCCGCTCGATGAAAGCCTTCGCCGAGAAATTCACCGGCCGGCTGGCAGTTAACCAGCAGCGGAATGTCGTAACCAATCGTTTCCCAGTCTTTGATGCCCAGATCCACTCCGACGTGTCGAGCAATCGCGGCCAGATGCGGCGGCGCGTTGGTAGATCCGCCAATCGCTGTGTTGACAGCAATCGCATTTTCAAATGCCTGCCGTGTCAGAATTTTGCTGGGCGTCAGATGTTCGTGAACGATCTGCACGGCTCGCTGACCGGTTTCGTAAGCGGACTGCATGCGTTCGCGATACGCGGCGGGAATCGAAGCACTGCCGGTTAAGGACATGCCCAGCGCTTCGGCAAGGCAGTTCATCGTCAAGGCCGTGCCCATCGTGTTGCAGTGGCCGGGACTGGTAGTGGTAGAACAAACCAGTTCCATAAATCCGTTGTAATCGATCTGGCCCGCCGCCAGACGTCGGCGAGCTTCCCAGGTGGCCATGCCGGAACCTGTCAGCTTACCTTCATACCAGCCGTCCAGCATAGGACCGCCGGACAGCACAATCGCGGGCAGGTTGGTGGTGGCCGCCGCCATTAGTCCAGCAGGAGTTGTCTTGTCGCAACCTGTGGTCAGAATCACAGCGTCGAAGGGATAGCCATGCAGAATTTCAACCAGCCCCAGATAAGAAAGGTTGCGATCCAACGCGGCCGTCGGTCGGCGACAGCTTTCCTGAATCGGATGCACGGGAAACACAAAGGGCACGCCTCCGGCCGCGCGAATTCCGTCTTTGGCGCGATCCACGGTTTGCAGATGAATGCGGTTGCACGGAGCGATATCGCTTCCCGTCTGAGCAATCCCGATGATCGGCTTTCCGGATTGAAGCTCGTCGTAGGTTACGCCGTAATTCAGAAAGCGTTCTACATAAATGGCCGTCATATCAGGATTGGCAGGATCATTAAACCATTGTTCACTGCGAAGTCGGCTGGAAGAATTGTGTGACATATGCTGTTAGCCGCCCTGGGCAGTGTGGAAATGGTTGGTGAACAATGTAGTGGAACAGGCCGCTTCTTCAAAAATCGGTGGCCGGAAAATTGGACTGCAGAGATCGGATGCTTCTTTGAGTCAGACTCGTATAGTGTGCCAAACAGCAAGACCAACTAACCGCGATGGACGCGGCGTTGAAGAGTCAGGCTTGGCAAACCTTGTGGCGAGGAGTTCAGAGTGTTACGGCTTGACGACAAAACAGCAATTGTGACGGGTGGCGGATCTGGCATTGGCAGAGGGATTTCCGAAATGTTCGCCGAGCAGGGTGCTCATGTGGCGATCCTTGAAGTCAATCGCCACATCGCTCTGGAGGTTGTCGCCGCAATCGAAGCCGCTGGCGGATCCGCATCGGCGAGAATCTGCGACATCACCGATCAACAGGCGGTGAGAACTCAGGTGGAAGCCATCGTGGCCGACCGCGGCAAGATTGACATTCTGGTTAACAATGCCGGGATCGCTCATGTGGGCAGTGTGACCACAACCGCTGAAGAAGACTTTGATCGAGTGATGGCGGTTAACGTAAAAGGCGTTTACAACTGCTGCCACACCGTGATTCCGCACATGCCGCCGGGGTCTGCCATACTGAACATCGCTTCGACGGTCGCGTGGTTCGGACTGGCCGATCGCTTTGCGTATTCCACCAGCAAGGGAGCAGTGACTGCGTTGACGTATTCTGTCGCCAAAGACTTTGTCGATAAAGGCATTCGCTGCAACGCGATTCTGCCTGGTCGAATTCACACGCCGTTTGTCGATGGCTTTGTGGCGAAAAATTATCCGGGCCGAGAAGCCGAAATACTGCAGAAGCTATCGGACTTCCAACCGATCGGTCGCATGGGACAACCGCGAGAAATCGCTGTCGCCGCGCTGTTTTTGTGCAGCGACGAAGCCTCTTTTGTCACGGGCAGCGTCCACCCCATCGACGGCGGCACACTGAGCCTGCGGTAGATTCTGGAAAGTAATAGAGATTTACTCCGCCGCAACCACTTCACCACCGCTGCGAGTCGCGAAGAGGTCAAGTATGTCAGCAGCTTCGTAGGCGATCAATGAAACACTGCCATCGCATCTCACAAAATGCGCTCCTCCCTAATGCATGCTCCAAAAAGGCAACGGGCTGCACGGATCATGCAACTCACCTCGCCAATATGGTTGTGGTGATGAACACATGCCAAGATCGGGATAAAGGGAACCCCTGAATACTGTTTCCGTAGTACCTAAGAACCTATCTGCGTTACCAGATCCGTCCTGGCCGGCACCGGTCTACCACCAACCTAAGTTGAAATCAGCGTTCGGTGGACGCTCGCCTGCCAAAATTGTATTGCTGAGTCCATCGGTTATGTCACCGGTTCGCGTGGCGCGTCCAAAATACAACACGCCCGCCTTGTCTGACCGATTTTGTGCACAGACACCAACATAGCTTATTTAAGCCAACCAGAACACCATTCAACGAGGAAGTATGTTGTGCGGTACTTGTGCGACCATCTTCCGGGCAACTGAAAGTGGAATTGACATGGAGAGTGGGGCATAGGGAGGATTCAGATACGGGTATGAGATAAATTCGCAGGCAGATCGTGACTCGTTCCAAAGTGCGGATTGTTCGCGAAATGGCAGTATAGCAGCCAACCAGCTCATTTCGTTTTGAAACGGAGTCTTCCGACCGTCAAGGGTGCGCTCAGGGAATACGTTATTTTATGTGAGTGTTAATTTCCAGTATTGATTCCACTGTTTGCTGTACATGTTGGCGCAGAGTCCTGCCATTCGGTTGACACGTCGGACTCGCCATCGTGCTCCTGTTTGTTTGAGCCGTCGCCCGATCATATTCTTGCAGGCTCCTTCGACCTGGCCGCTGCCGATAGAACGGCCCGTCGCAAGGCGATCGGCGTAATTCA